>MDTC01010663.1_pt1 | contig 37969 bp, 22 predicted proteins | sample 811181 | NCBI WGS metagenome assembly MDTC01 (sample SAMN05326644, study PRJNA326480) | marine metagenome | isolation source: seawater | place: Pacific Ocean: North | collected 2011
ATCAATGGATTTCAGTACCACGAAAACTGGCTCCAAAACTTGCTTTGCGCCGCGTCTCTCAAGGGAGAGCGGCCTTTACATAAAAAACGGTAGAGTCAGTTTTTTTCATCCAACGGCCTCAAATGCCGTTAAACGCTCGCTCGCCATTTGTCGCGGACACAGGGACTCTTTGACAGAGACGTTTGAGTGCCTGCCCCAGGCGTTTGCCTGCTTCGTGTAGTCGCTCTGGCTCTTCGTGTAAGAAGACCAATCGTAACCCGTTGGGACCTCGTTGATTTGTGGCCTCGTGGAGTGAACTTGGGTTCACAAGAACACCTTCTCTACGGGCTTCTTCAAAGGCCTCTTCTGGTGAGATATATTGTGGCAACTTGAGCCACAGCAGCGGGCCTCTCTTTGGATGATTCCAGGTGATCTCCTCAGGAAGATTCTCTGTCAGTGAGGCTTCGAGTGCGTCTCGGCGTTTCTTATATTCTGGGAGGATCTGCTTGAGATGGGCTCTCATGTATCCTCGCTCTAAGAACTCTGCAAGAGCCTGTTGGATGAGCACTGAAGTGCCCAGATCCATCGCGTGTTTCATCGGAAGGATTCTTTTGTGAAAGGCTTGTGGGCAGATCAAGTAACCTACACGTAACGCTGGGATCAGCTTTTTGCTGAACGTCCCCATATAAATGACCTCTGGATCGAGCGCTCTGAGCGCTGGTGGAGGCAATTCATCATCCAGCTCCATATCCGAAGCATAATCATCTTCGATCAGTGGGATACCTCGTTCGTGGGACCATTCGATGATCTTCTCACGCTTCTTCTCGGAGATACAGACGCCTGTTGGGTTGCACACGTCAGGCATTAAGTAAAAACCTTTGACGCGGTTGGTGTTCAAGCGGTGTAAAAACTCGATCGAAGGGCCATCATCATCACCAGGGACACCAATGCTGCGCGCGCCACTCGCGGAGAATACACCGAGCGCACCTGTATACGTCGCGGTCTGCATGAGGATGGTGTCACCTGGATCGAGCAGGGCGCGCGCGACGAGATCCAGCCCCTGCTGACTCCCTGTCGTGATCATGACGTCTTCGACGCGGACGGGGATACCCTTTGTCGCGAGCTGATCAACCAACAGCGTTCTCAGACGTTCCAAACCTTCGCGCGGTGCATACCGCAGCGCCTTGCCTTTCTGTGTGCGCAAGACATGATCGATACAATGTCGAAACCGCTCCACCGGGAACAAAGATACAGGCGGTTCCATGCGCGCGAGGTTGTACCACTCTCTGTGACGGACTTGTTGCGAGATACGTCGGATCTTTTGCACCGTCTCCAACTCCGTCGCCTGTGAAACCAATGTATCCCACGGGAGGGAACGCTGTGGGACGTCGAGCGTCTCTGTGTAGCGGATGGGTGCCTCTTCCACATCTGCCACAAACGTACCGCGCCCAACCATCGACTTGACGAAGCCGAGCGCTGAGAGTTCTTCGAACGCCCTCACGACTGTATTGCGGTGGATGTTGAGATCTTTTGCCAGCTCTCTCGTTGGAGGCAATTTGTACCCCGAAGGTAAAGCTCCTGAACGAATACGCGTGGAGAGCTGATCCACGAGCTGACGATAAAGTGGAATGCCGTTGTCATCTTCCAGTTTGACACCTGCCAATCTACCCACGAGAACCTCCCTTGATGCGTTTCTTTTTTGTGTAAGTGGACAATTGAGGATGTAAAGATGTGCCAATGAATTGATCCATTCATAACGATCCTCCATCCACACGAATGAATATGCATTTGCATTGGCATTATGAAAAGTACCAAACGTAAAAAATGGACCATCCAAACGTTCCAATGTTTAACTTGAGTACGTTCCAATCGTCGTAGGAGGGAAATCGGATATATTGAGGGTTTTATTCGGTGAAGACGGAGGATAAACACTTTTTGGCGGAGGTTTTTGGGAGGAGTCGCTGTGTGCCTTTTGGGGCGATTGGCACACAAAGTGTTTGATGATTGGTTGTTGTTTGGGCTATGGCAGGTCTTGTGTTTGGAGTCCGAGGAGGTGCAGGCCAAGTCGTCGAAGCAGCTCGGAGGCGAGTCTTGGGCGCTTCTTCAGTAGTTGTTGGAAGGCTCCATGTGACAGCGTGAGGGCCGCGGTTTCCTCTGTCGCGGTCAATGTGTAGCGCGCTGTGTAAGGGGTGAGCAGCGCGATCTCGCCCCAGGATGTCCTCGCGATGTTGGGGATGGCATGTCCGTCTTTGGAGACCTTCAAGGGGGTACCAATGATCAGGGCGAACTCAGTATAGAGCGCACCTTCTCGCTGAAAAACTTCGTCAGCTTCGATGTTTTTCCACTTCATACTGTGGAGCAAACGGAGCTTATCACTGACCTTGAGTCCTTTTGTGAGATAGTGTTCATCCATCAGCTCCATCTCTTGTGTGACGAGTGAGCTAAATGTCGTGCCTTCTTGGGCTTGAGCGTCATCACCTGCCTGGACTTCCATGACGATGTAAGTCAGGTCGTCGCCTTCGTCCTGTGGGAGGACTTGATCGAGATGTTGTTGTAGAGCTTCGATGGAACCTTCGTGTGAAAGGGCTGATTGAAGGGATTCGGGGGTTGTGTGTCTGGTGACACCGTCTGTACACAGGAGCAAACGGTCGCCGGGGAGCAGGGTAAAGACGAGCGTATCGACGAGGACCGTTTTGTGAAATCCCAACGCCCTTGAGAGGATATTGCGCAAGTGGTGGGTTGGGGCATCTTCTGGCTCGACGAGTCCAAGCTCAATAAGCTCGTTGACAGCGGTGTGATTGACGCTGAGTTTGCTGAGGATACCGTCTCGGAACAGGTAGACTGCGCTGTGTCCAACGTGGCCCATGACGACTTTGTCACCGGCGAATTGCAGCATCGTGCAGGTCGCGCCCATCCCTTTGAGGTTATCCTCCTCTTGGGCGCGTTGATGGATCTCTGCGCAGGCTGACTGTAAGGCGGATTCGACGTTCTCGACGAGGTGTCTTCGACCTTCGTGACTTTTGGGGAGTGAGTCCAGATCCTTTTTGATCTCACCCATTTTCTGTTTCACGACCTCAAGGGCGATGAAAGCCGCGACCTCGCCAGCTTTGTTCCCGCCGATACCATCACTGACAGCGTACAAACCTTGCTCGGGTGCCATTAAGAACGCGTCTTCGTTGCGATCGCGCTCGCTTCCTGCCTTGGATGAACCTTTTGCGAAGATGGTGAGAGAGGGGGATGGTTGATTCATGACTTTCTCCTTGTTGTAAGTCTTGTCTCAGACATCGACTATTGTCGACCAATTCCTCAACGAAGGCAAGGAGCAAAGTTGTGTGGTGGGCCGGACGTTCGTTCTTTGCTCAGAGGAGCGCGGCTTCGACGTCATTCCAGTCGTGTACATGTGTGAGCCAGCTCTCGTGTATACGGCCCTTTTGTGGTCCATACACGTAAAGATTGGGTACGCAGTCTTTGAGATGGGAGAGCACCTGTAGGCGATCATCGATGAAGTGCGTGATCCCCAACTCTTTACAATGGATGGCTTTTTGGTGCCTTTTGATGCAAAACCTCAAGTGCTCCTTTGGGATACCTGTTTGTTCGTAGAACTTATGTGTATGAAGCCACTGTCTCGTGCGTTGCTGAATGCGTTTGCCTGCCTTCGAGACGATCCATACGCGACCTTCAAAGGCCTCAACAAGTTCTTTGATCACTTCGAACGCTCGCTCATTTGGAGGGGTCTGCATCGCCTCTTTGGTGCTTCCCTGTAGAAAGGCTGTGTCCGCGCGTCCGTCGTCCTTGACCGAGCTGATGATGACACGTCCAAAGTCGATGCCAAGTGCGGGAGGATATGTGTTGCTCATCTGGTTGTCTCCTTGCGTCGTATATTTTCTCTGACGCATCGTTTATATCGTGATGATAGATGTCTGTGGTGGATCACTTTGTTCTCTCTGAAGACAAGTCTACGAAAAAAACGATTGATGAAAACGATTGTTATTGGATAGACTATTCATCATTTGAATAGCTTTGAGCCACGGAGAGTCTGGATGTTGGAATTAGGCAGTCTTGCGTCGTTTGTTGTGTTCGCGGAGCATATGAATTTTACCCACGCAGCGGAGGCTTTGCACATCTCCCAGCCTGCGCTTCATACGAAGATCAAAAAGCTCTCGGAGAGTGTTGGGGTTCCGTTATATCGCAAGCATGGGCGCCGTCTGGAGCTGACACATGCAGGCAGAGAGCTCTTGCGTTTGGGGCGGGATATTCGGGATTTAACGGATGATTTTTTGAATGATATTCGTGCAGAAGAAGGTCTTCATCCCGTGGTACTCGTCGCAGGTGCGGGGACGTACCTCTATGTCTTGGGGGAGGGGATCAGCGCGTTTGTCTCTTCAAGTCAGCGAAAGCTTAGGTTGATGACGAAAGATCGTGAAGGCAGCCTTGAGGCGGTCTTGTCAGGTGAAGCACATGTCGGCGTGGCGCCATTGGAGTCGTGTCCTCCAGCTCTTGAAAGTGAGTGTCTTGCGATTGTTCCACAGGTCTTGGTGTGTCCAAAAGACCACCCTCTCGCAAGTAAAAAGGAGGTGTCTTTGCTCGACCTGGAGGGCGCGTCGTTGATCGTGCCTCCGGCAGATCGTCCTCATCGTATCGCTCTTTCGAGGGCGTTGATGTCTGAAGGTGTCTCCTTCGAGGTCTCTGTGGAGGCGATGGGGTGGGAGTTGATGATCCACTTTGTGTCGTTGGGGCTGGGGGTGGCGGTCGTCAATGGTTCCTGTCGCATCCCCGAAGGATTGGTCGCACGACCTCTTCGAGAGTTGCCGTCACTTCACTATCATCTGTTTCACCGAAAGGGAGTCTTGTCTGAGAGTGTGAGGACATTGAAGGAGTTGTTGCTGAAGTATGCGTGGCAGTTTGAGGGGTGATTAGGGGCGGTATTCCCAGTGCCATGGCTCACTGGGAACGGTGCGGACAAAGCCAAATTTCTTTCCGTTTTTGTTGAGCCAACGTAGGACTTTTGGGTCGCGTGTGTTGAGGTCGACTGCGGGGCCATGTTGATGGTTACTGTAGCCTGGCCGAGCGGCGAGATTCCCGCGTCCTGCTTTGTACAGATCGTAGAGGCGTTTTTGTTCTTCGTATGAGCGAAAGCCGCTGTTGATTTTGATGTTGACGCCATCTTTTTGTGCGGCCTCTCTCATCTTTAAGAACGATCTGGCCGTATTGATCTCCACAGGTTTTCCGTCGATCCTTACGACCTGTATTTTGCCAAGTCTTTTGCCTTTTTTGTAGGCGTAGTGTGTGGACGCTGTACCTGATAAGCCTGCGTCAGAGAGGGGATCTGAGGCTTTGAAGTCAACACCCAATTCTTTCTTCAAGGCGGCCCACGTGCCTTTACCAAATTTTCCATCGGCGCCCAGACCGTGTTTGCGCTGGAATGCTTTGACGGCGTTCTCTGTGCCGCGACCAAAGTCTCCGTCTGCTGTGAGCTTCGGATTTGCACCTGCACGATTTAACAGAGTCTGGAGTTCTCTGACTGCGTTGCCTTTTCCACCTCGTCTCAATGAACCGCCAAAGACACCGAGCTGATTCTCAATGGCCTGTCCAACACCATCATTTGTTGTGTTCGTTCCGCCGTTGTTGTTATCGACAGTTGTGTCACCGTTGTTGTTGTCTACGGTTGTGCCGCCATTGTTGTTGTCTACAGTTGTGCCGCCGTTGGGGCTTGTGCCTACCCCCAATTGGAGCACTTCTTTGAGTTTGGCGAGTGTGCCTCGGCCAAATTTTCCGTCGGCGCCCAGGCCGTGTTTGCGCTGGAATGCTTTGACGGCGTTCTCTGTACCGCGACCAAAGTCTCCATCTGCTGTGAGCGCTGGGCTTGCGCCTGCGCGGTTGAGTAATTGTTGAAGTTCTTTGACCGTTGTGCCTTTCGCGCCTCTCTTGAGCACTTGGCCTCCATCGACAGCGCTCATCAATCGGCCTCCAATACTTGTTGAGCCTGTTGTTCTTGTGGAGACCCCTGTTGTCACAGAGTGGTCGTGGTCGTCGTGGCTATGGTCTGCGTGATCTGTTGCGGCTGTTTGGAGAGCGATCTCCAATTTGGCGAGCGTACCGCGTCCAAATTTGCCATCTGTTGTGAGATTGTGTTGGCGTTGGAAGATCTTGAGGGCGTTCTCTGTGCCGCGACCAAAGTCGCCATCAGCAACGAGTTTCGGGTTGGCGCCAGCTTCGTTGAGCAGGTTTTGCAGTTCTTTGACGAGCGCTCCTTTGGCACCTCTTTTCAGGACGGTTCCGCCTTGGATGGCGCTCTTAAAGTTGGAAGGGATGTCTGTGCTGTGTGTCGTTGGTTGTGGGTTTGTACTGACATGACTCGTGATATGCATGGATGTCGCCTCTCATCTTTTTCGTTTTGCCTGTGGGCAGGGGGCGCAGCTCCCCGGACTTTTGTTTGTTGGTCGTCTCTTCTCCTTTGACAACCTCATGTATTGTCGGCTGTGGATGAGAAAAGTTACGTGAAAAATGAAAAAAGATGAAAAAATGTAATGAGTGTTTGTGTTGTTGTCGGTGACTATAGAGCACAACACCTATGGTGTCGGTGCGTACGAGCTACTGAAATCATAAATCATCGATTGTAAAGTACAACACGGTGACGTTGACGATAAATTGCGATACAAAGAGCTCCTTCGCCAATCCGAAGACAATGTCGGTCTATGTTTGAGTTTTGGTGTTCTTTTTGGCGTCAACGGCCTCTTCAAAAATGTTTGTCAGAACGGCTGAGGGAAGGACCATTTCCTTTGGCGAGCAGGATCAAACCCAAGAGACCAAAGATACATTCGATGGTCAGCGCGAGCAAAATCCCTTGACCAGGGAGACCATCGACGAGGATCCCTGTGATCCGAAAGAACGAGAACGCTGAGAATGTAAGTGTAGCCGTGATGAGCGCCGAGCGCTGAAGTGTTTGGACGAGCACAGCCAAGAGAGACAGTAAGCCATACCCAACGAGCGCGCCACCCATCCCGCGCATCTCACTGAGAAAGCTGAGCTGTGGGGCGTGTCCTAGCTCGAATTGTTGCAAGTACGCGACAGGCGAAAAGGCGATGAATGCGCCCACCAAAGTGATAATCAGTCCGGAAAATGCGAGGTAAAGTTTTGTTGTGTTGATCTTCATCTTGTCGTCTCCTTTGTGTGAGTTCAATTGCTTTGTTGTTGTCTACGATACGTGTTATTCTGGAATCTTCCATGCCATTTCGTGCATACTTTATTGCAGATCGTACAAACGCAAAGGAGTCCTGATGTCTGCTCACGATTACCACGAAGTCTTGCATCACTTGAAGTTGGAGAGTGTCTACTACAGTCGTTCAGTGATGGGGGGGCGTGACTGGGGGGTGGATGTGCCTGCTGAGAGCGGTGTGAGTATGTTTCACGTCGTAGTCGCAGGGCGTTGTATTGTGGAGATCAACGGGCACTCTTTTGAACTGTGTGCGGGTGATTTGTTGTTCATTAGTCGGGCGTGTGGTCACGTGGTCAAAGGCCGTCATGACGCTGAGGCACGATGTCTTCTCGATTTGCCAGTGAAGAAGGTGAGTGATTTCTATGAGACATTGACGATGTACCCCGAAGTGGATGACAAGACGATTGTCTTGTGTGGAGTTGTGAAGCTACTGCATCCGGTTGGTGAGATGCTGCTTCGGGATATGCCTGATCTGATCCACATGAAGGAGGACGAACATCTTTTTGGCCAGATGATGGGGGATGTTGTGCGTTTGATGTTTCGCGAGGCGTCAGGAGAGTTTATCGGTGGTGAGACTGTGATCACGAGGCTCGCGGATATCTTGTTAATTCAAACGATTCGTCATTGGGTGGAGCACGCAGGAAGCTCGAAGGGGCAATGGTTGAACGCTTTGCAAGATGAGCAGATCGGCAGAGCGTTGGCATCGATTCATGCGGAACCAGAGAAGCCCTGGACGATCGAAAGTTTGGGGAGGGTGGCAGGGATGTCGCGCACTGCGTTTTCGAATCGCTTTTGCGCATTGCTCGGTGAGCCTGTGTTTCGTTACCTCACGAAGTGGCGTATGAACTTGGCCGTGATGAGGATACGAAGTGGGGAGTCTGTCGATATGGATTTTGTGGAGAGCTTGGGGTACACGTCGGAGTCTGCGTTTCGCAGAGCCTTCAAAAAGACGGTTGGTTCGAACGTCTCAGAGATACGCCGCCAGGGCAGCGCTGTGTTTTGAGAGATACACTCTGCGCTCAGTGTCGTTTATCGGGTCCATTGGGGTAGCGCCATACGCCCCAGGTGACGATGAGTAGGCCAGATACGAAGGCAATCCAGGGGAGCTGTGGGTACAAGATCTTGAGCACGAAACGCTCCTTATTTGGAGAGGATATTATTTTTTGGAGACGGGGAGGTAGATGGTAAAAGTCGTCCCGATACCAGGTGTCGAGTCGACTTTGATTTCGCCTCTATGGTTTTCGATGATACCGAATGAAATGGAGAGTCCGAGACCTGTACCTTCCCCGACGCCACGGGTCGTGAAGAATGGCTCGAAGATCTTCTCTTTGACGCTCTTGCTCATACCAGAGCCGTTGTCTTGGATGCGTATGGCGAGTCGACCGTCATCTTCCTGTGTGCTGATCTTGAGGCGTCCCTGCTCGTCTGTCTCCAGCTTTTCTTTCTTGGCGATGATCGCCTGACATGCGTTGACCATGAGATTCATGAACACCTGATTGAGTTGCGCAGGCCAACAGTCGATGGCTGGATCGGCTTCAAAATGTTGCTCGAAGGTGACTTGATCCGAGAAGTTGGCACGAACAAGTTCGATGGTGGCTTTGATCCCTTCGATGATGTGGCTTCTCTTTTGTTCGGCCTCGTCGAGACGGGAGAAGGTGCGTAGTCCACCTACAATGTTGCGGATTCTTTCGGCACCATTTGCGATCGCGTCGAGGTTTTTGAAGAGGGGGGTAAATTTCTCTTCAAAGCTATCGATAATCTCCTGGTCTGCGTCATCTCCAGCGAGTTCGAAGATAAACTCTTTGAGTTTTTGTAAGCGGCGTGCGAGGTTTTGCGCGCCGTTGAGGGTGAAGTTCGCGGGGTTGTTCAGTTCATGGGCAACACCGGCGACAAGCGTACCGAGTGAGCTCATCTTCTCGACCTGGATGAGCTGTGCTTGTGTGCTTTGTAATTGGTTGTGTTGTTCTTCGAGTTGTTCGAGTGTGTCTTGGAGTTTTTTGGTGCGCTCTTCGACTTTGTCTTCGAGTTGTCCGTAGAGTTTTGCGTTCTCGATCGAGATAGCGGCCTGACCAGCGACGATATCGAGGAAGAGACAACGCTCTTCGTGGAAGACGTTGGCGATCGCGTTGTTTTCGAGGTAGAGCAGCCCGATGAGTTTGTTTTTGTGTGTGATAGGTGTGCAGAGTGCGGAGCGCGTCTTGTGCTCTTTGACATACGCGTCGTCACCAAAGCGCGGGTGTTTTGTGACATCGGACAGTACAAGTCGCTCTCTTGAGCGTTCGACAAAGCGAATGATCGAGCCTGGAAGTGAGGCTTGATGTAAGGGGATCGCCTGGAGAATGGACTCCTCTTTGGTCTCCAGATCGAGGGAGGCCTCTACTCTGAGCGAGAGTCGATCCTTGAGGAGGAGGCAACCTCTTTGTGCGCCAGCGTTTTCGAGCGCAGTGCTGAGGAGTTTGCGCAGGAGTTCTTCGAGCTTCATCTCTCCGGAGATGGCCTGGATGGTTTTTTGGATGCTGCGAAGGTCGAGCAGGCCCCTCATCTCGCTGGTGCGATCGGAGGTGCTTGAGGTTGTGCTGTCAAAGCTCATGCTTCGCAGGGTGGAGGAGAGTTGTGATTGTTGTACACGCAGGACGGGGTTGACGCGCTCCATCTGGAGCACTTTTTTGCGCGCTCCCCAGCGTGCATATGCGTGTCTGGCGTCAGTGAGGTAACCGAGCGCTGTGCGTGATTTTTTGCGAAGTGTATAAAAGCGCGCTGCGCGTTCGAGACAGAGGCCTTCACCGTGCAGTATGTTGTGTGTTTGGCTGTGCTCAATCGCCTGCTCATACAGCTCAGCAGCTCTTTGTTCGATCGCGGCGTTGGAGGTCTCTTGTTGTAGCTGATTGCTCAGTATTTCGGCCTCGACGAGCAGGGCTTTATATTGATGGTTGGTCGGGGAATTGTCGGCCCAGTTTTGCAGCTTTGCGAGGGCTTCGTTGAGCTGTTCGTTGTAGGACGCTTGGGTCTCTTCGTCAGCGTCTGAGAATTGTTTGGTCATGTGGAGACTGTGATAAAACACGAAGTCGACTTGTTGTGGCAGTCCTGGCGCGAGTGGTACGAGCTCTTGTGCTTTTTCAAGTGCCTGCTCGATCTTCTCGTTATCGTCCATGATGGATGCAGCCTGGAGCTTGATGGTGTACAGGGGGAACAAAGCCATTGGGTAGTGCGAAAGGGCCGCGAACAAGTCCTCTTCGATATGTCCTTGTGAGAGTAATTGTGCCTTGAGGCTCTCTGCGCCCATCAAGTCGAGTGTGACGTGTTGGGAGATCAAAAAGATACTCACTGCGTCGTCGTACTTAAAGGTATTGCGCGCGAGATCGAGGAAGGTCTCCGTCTCTTGGAGGATGGAGGGCAGATCTGTGCCTCTGGAGAAAGCCTGCCAGGGGATATTCATGGTGGCCCAACCAGCGTTACTGAAGACGCCAAGCTCCATCCCTTCGTTGATAGCTTTTGTGGTGTGTTCGTGGGAGAGGTCGAGTGGGTGTCGCCAGTGGCTGATAAAGCAGCCGTACAAGTGGTCGAGTGGGGGGCGGACGGCGGCGACACCTTGTTTATCATTGAGTGCGATCGCGAGACGTCCGTAGTCGTCCGCGATTTTGTAGTTGCCCATCGCGCAGTTGAGGAATCCGTAGAAGACATAGCCGACAGGGGAGTTGATGTAATTTCCGTGTTGTACGGAGAGTCGTACCATCCGTGTGATGAGGACTGGGAACAGATGAGGGGTCACGGAGGCGATGGGAGCGAGTCCCGTAAGGACGTTCATTTGGAGGATGGTGTCTTCGTCCTCCATCGCCGGTAAATCGAGCAGGGAGTCGATCGAGCGGTCGCCGAGTGCGTCCGCGAGCGCTGTGGCCTCTTGTCCTGCAGCAGCAGCCCAGCCATCCATGTCTTCGGGGATCTCAAAGCCAAACAAGGTCAGACATTGTAGACCGACCTCGCCAGATTTGGCGTAATCACTGAGCAGTGGGTAGAGCCGTAATTGTAGTTCGCAGATCGCGACTTGTTCGGCTTTTGATTGTGCGTGTGAGAGTGCGACGTCGATGGTCTCTTTGGTCGTGTCGAAATCACCACACATCATCGCGGCGTCGGCTTTACTTCGCAGGAGTTGGAATCCTAAATCGTGCTCAGATTCCCATGATGCTGAGGGGAACAGCTCGACACCTGCGGTGAAGTATTTCTGCGCTGGCGAATAGGCCGACGATTTCATCGCCTTGAGTCCTGCGCGCAAGTTGAGCCTGGCGACGGCCTGTTTGTCAGCGCTCTCTTTCAGGAGTGTACGACCGAGGTTGAGCTGGTTGACGATTGGGAAGAGGTGTTCGTCATCAGCCTCTTTGCCGTAAAGATCGAGCAAGTGCTGTCCGATAGTGGCGTGGGTTTGTTGACGCTCTGCTTCTTCGAGCAGTTCGTAGGCGGACTGTTGGACCCGGTCGTGAATAAATCGGTAGCTCACGTCGAGATGAGCGCCTTTTCCACCTTCTTGTGCTTCTGCGATCTCGACAAGGCGGTAGTTTTCGCCGATGGGGATGATCAGTTGTTTTTGGATGGCTTCCCACAATTGTTTTGCGATCGTGGAGGCGTCTTTTTGTGTGATCTCACACAGCGTCTTGAGCGCGAATGTCGCACCCACACACGATGAGATGTGGAGGAGATTTTGTGTCTCTGTGGTGCAGCCTTTGAGCTGCCGCGTCATCAACGCCGCGACGTTCTCTGTGATACCTGTCTTGGCGATCTTATCTTCATTCCATGTCCACTGGTTTGTGTTGGGATCGAGATACAAGAAGGAGTCGTTGTAGAGCGTCTTTAAGTACGTTTCGACAAAGAAGGGGTTTCCTTTGGTCCTCTCATACACGGAGTCTGCGAGAGGAGCCACTTTTTCTTCGTCTGCGTGGAGCGCGTCGGCGATCCAGCTGCGGACACTGTGTGGGCTCAGTGGTTTGAGCGCGACTTCGTGTAGTGGGAACTCTGCCTGTTGTAGATCGTCGCGTGCTTTGCTCAGGGGGTGGACTGTGTCGACTTCGTTGTCGCGGTAAGCGCCGATGATCAGCAGGTGTTGTGTTTGTTCATCGAGGAGCAGTTTTTTGATCAACTCAAATGTGTTGGAAGAAGCCCACTGCAAGTCGTCGAGGAACAAGACGAGAGGACGTTGTTGTGTGGCAAAAGACTGGACAAACTTTTGGAACAACCGATGGAATCTATTCTGTGCTTCTGCAGGAGGCAGTGGAGGAGCGGGTTCTTGGGTACCGATGAGCAGCGCGAGCTCTGGGATGACGTCGATCAAGACTTGTCCTGCGGCACCGAGATGTTCGAACAGCTGTTGTTTGGTCTCTTGCAGTATATCATCTGATTCGCTCAGGAGATCGAGACAACATTGGCGGAAGGCTTGGATCAGTCCGTTGTAAGGAATGTTTTGGAATTGGTCATACTTACCAGTGATGAAACGTCCATGCGCGCGTGACAAGGGGCGGTGGACTTCTCGTACAAACGAAGACTTTCCGATCCCTGAGTATCCTGAGACCAGCAACAATCGGGTCTGTCCTTCGTCGATCTTCTCCATCAGTTCGAAGAGTTCTTCGAGTTCATTGTCTCTCCCGTAGAGTCGCTGTGGCAACTTCAAGATGGGGGAGATATCTTCTGCGCCGAGGGGAAATGGCGCGATATTGTTGTGTTGTGTGAGCGCTTCGAGGCAGTGTTCGAGGTCTTTTTTGAGTCCCGAGGCGCTTTGGTAGCGATCGTCTGGGTTTTTGGAGAGCAGTTTGAGGATAATCTCCGCGATGGGTGTGGGGAGGTCGGGGGAGAGCTCATGAGGAGCGATCGGTGGAAGGGCGATATGTGCGTGGATCAAGGCCAGGGGATCTTGTTCTGGAAAAGGGAGCTTCCCTGTAAAGAGCTCGTACAGACTCACACCAAGAGAGTATAGATCAGTGCGGTGATCGATGGCGCAATTCATGCGACCTGTTTGTTCGGGGGAGATGTAAGAGAGTGTCCCCTGGAGTTTATTGGCGGCGAGCAGCTCGGGCATCTCTTTGGTCAGTCGGGTTGAGAGATCAAAGTCGATCAGTTGCATCTTCTCCATCGACTCATTGACGATGAAGTTGGCTGGTTTGATATCCTTATGAATGATCTGCTCATGGTGTAGCTTTCCGAGGACGTCGGCCCAATGGATTGCGAGTTTGAGTGCTTTGGCGAGGGGGACTTTGGTTTGTTTGATCAGTGTTTCGAGTGAGTGGCCACCGATGTCCTCCATCACGAGGACAGGTTTTTTGTCGACTTCGAGGATGTCGTAAGGGCGGCTGATCCCCTGTACATCGAGTGAATTCATCAAGTCATAGGCGTATTGATAACGACTGAGGTCGCGCAGGTTGTTGGAGGTGTGAGTGACAGTCTTCAATATGACTGGCTTTTGATCGTTCTCTCGTGTCGCACGAAAGACGAGTGAGCGATTGCCGTTGTGGATAGTCTCATTGATCGTATAGCCTGGAACCTGCAGCATACTTTACTCCCAAAACCTACATGTGAATCTTACGTATCGTTAAGAATGTCGATCAAAGTACCATCTCATTCTGACAATAGAAAGCCCCTTTTTGGGTGAATTCACCGTTGTCTTTTGTTTGTCATGGCCTCCGTGATATATGCTGCGACATCGCGGACATAGGGTTTGCGTAGCAGCGCGAGGTGGTCACACGCAAAGTGCTCGATCACAATCTCCCCCTTGATCAACTGACTCCATCCCATATCAGGCACACGAGCGGCTTTTGACCACCAACTTCTGTCCTTCCACCACTCGGACTTACACAACAACACATCACCTTTGTAAGCTCGCCTCGGTGTGTACGTGAAGTTCGCCCGTAAATGGATAAAAAATAGCTCCGCCATTGCGTGTAGCGCTGGCTGTTCGAAGGTCTCAAGCAGTGACTCCTCTGGGATGATTGTCGCCATCGCCGAACGCTCCAAGAACATCTGCCATGCCTGTCTCACACCAAACAGTCCCTTCTTCTTGGTCCGCTGACTCAAGTACAGATGGTCGTGATAATGCTTTAAGAATGATTTGCCTGCGTTGCCCAAAAACAGCTGCGCGACGCTCAATAAGCCGGGCCTGAACCCTTTGATCGGCGCAGATTCATCGAGTAAGGCGAGTACGCCGACTTCTTCTCCGAGGTCTTCGAGCTGTAAGGCCATCTCGTAGGCGACCAATGCTCCAAAGGAGAACGCACCAATGTGATACGGCCCTTTCGGTTGATGGGCTCTGATTGCCTCTATGTAATGACGAGCCATCTCTTCGACGGTGTGATCTGGTGATGTCTGTCCATCCAGACCGAGCGCCTGTACACCGTAGAATGGTTGCTCTGGTCCGAGCTGTCGGGCCAGCTCGAAGTAAGGAAAGACCACACCTGCTGCTGGATGCACAAAGTACAAGGGGGGTCGACTGCCAGTCCTTCTCATCGGGATCAGAATGTGTGTGTGTGTCGACGTCCGTTCAGTCCGCTTGTTTGTTAGATGTGCAGATATATACTCCGCGAGCGCCGCGACGTCTACACCTTGAAAGGCTGCCTCTTGTGGGAGTTGACATTTGAGTGCTTTCTCTGCGCGTTCAATGAGACGGAGGACAAATAACGAATCCCCACCCAGCTCCAAGAAGGGATCTTGTCGACCAATCCCATCGAAGCCGAGCAGCTCACCGCTGATCGACGCGAGGACTTCTTCGACGTGTCCACGTGGTGCGTCGTAGGGTATCGCGAGTGTGGGTCTCGGTGTCTTCCCTGTGCTGTCTGTCTGTGTCCCTTTGGGCGTATTCTCCGAGGTCACATAGCCCATCTTTGGTGACTGCGCGTTGGGGGCGTCGAGCCAGTGTTTGTTTCGACTGAAGGGTCTGGGAGGGAGAGGCAGTCGTCTCCTGGGTTTGTCATGGAGGGCATTTGTGCTGAGGGGGAGTCCGAGACACCAGCCTTCACCGAGCACCTGAAGGCTGATCCCTTCATCGTGTTCTTTGTCTGTCCCATCGTATTTGAGGGGAGAGAAGACCTCAGGTGATGGGAGATTGTGTCTAGCGATACCTCCGACGGAGTGTCTGGGACCTAACTCGACGTATAGGGCTTTTTCTTTGGGGGCGAGTGTGGAGAATGCTTGGTCGTAGCGGACCATCTGTTGTAGGTGTTTGACCCAGTATTCGGCGTTGGCGTCGAGGTGGGTGAGATATGTCCCTGTGACTCCTGAGAGCATCGAACGCTGCGGTGGGTGGTAGGTATACTGTTGGGCTTCTGCTCTGAAGGCGTCGATAATTGGGTCCATCAGCGCACTATGGAACGCCGCAGTGATCCGCAGTTGTTTGGTGTTGTGTTGTTTTGAGACCTCTGCTTCGAAGTGGGCGATGGTCTCTGGTGCGCCTGTGAAGACACAGGCTTTGGGTCCATTGACGAGTGAGAGGTGTACGCCTTCGCGTTGTAAGGAGAGCGCTTCGTCGAGGTCACAGTGGACGTAGAGGCCGGTCGCTTGGGGGAGTGTTTTGAGGAGCTTTGCCCGTGTCGCGAGTAGGCTGAGAGCGGTCTCCACATCGAACACACCTGCGAGGCAAGCGGCGGTGTATTCACCTGCGCTATGACCGAGTAAAATATCCGGTTGGATGCCGTACTCTTCGAGTGTTTTGGCGAGGGCGTAAGAGAGACTGAAGATCGCGGGTGCGCTGATATGTTGTTCATCGAGTGCGGTGTCTTCGTCTGGTGGGGTGCGGTAGAGGTGTTCAAACAGGTCAAATCCTTGTTTGGCGAGGATGATATCCCGACAGGTCGTGAGGTGTGTCTGGAAGTGGGCGTCATGATGGAACCACGAGGCGCCCATGCCGGATTTTTGGAATCCTTGTCCAGCACACAAGAAGACGACCTCTGGTCGGTTCATTGCGGCGGGAGGGGATTGTACGTGTTTGTGTTGTTGTAATTGGTCGACCAATTCTCTGTGATGGGTCGCGACAAACGAAGCGCGATAAGGTTGTTCACGTCGGCCTTCTTGGAGGGTGTAAGCGATGTCTGGCAGGGACCAATCGTCGTGTGTTTGGAGTGTGTCGATGAGGTCTGTGTGGATGGTCTGGAGGTGTTCAGCTTTGTGTGAGGAGAGGAGGAAGAGTTGGGGTGTTTCTTCTTGTGGGAGTGGGAAGAAGGAGGGTGCTTCTTCGAGGATGACGTGTGCGTTGGTCCCTCCTGCGCCGAATGAGCTGACGCCTGCACGTCTTGGAAGGGGCACATCTTCCCATGGTTTCGTGTGTGTGTTCACGTAGAAGGGTGTTTTGTCGAATTGGATTTGTGGGTTGGGTGATGAGAAGTGGAGGCTTGCAGGGATTGTTTTGTGTTGGAGTGCGAGGATGGTTTTGATGACGCCTGCGATACCGGAGGCGGCGTTGAGGTGTCCGATATTGGTTTTGACGGAACCGATTGCGCAGAAGCCGGTGTTGTCAGTTTCTTCTCTGTAGGCTTGAGTGAGGGCGGTGATTTCGATGGGGTCACCGAGCGCTGTACCTGTTCCATGTGCTTCGATGTATGAGATGGATGTGGGTGAGATGTCAGCGAGTGTGAGGGCGGTGGAGATGACCTCTGCCTGTCCATCGACGCTGGGGGCTGTGTAGGCGACTTTTTGGTCTCCATCGTTGTTGATGGCGGCGGCTTTGATGATTGCGTGAATGGTGTCACCTTCATCGATGGCGTCTTCGAGTCTTTTGAGGACGACGACACCGACGCCGTCTCCGCTGACGGTCCCGGTGGAGCTGGCATCAAATGCGCGGCAGTGTCCATCGGCGGAGAGGATGTCACCGTTTCTGTGGAGGTGTCCCCCTTTCATGGGGGCGGCGACGGAGACGCCGCCTGTGAGGGCCATGTCACATTGGTAATTGAGGAGGCTCATACAGGCGATCTGGAGGGCGACGAGAGAGGTTGAACAGGCTGTTTGGATGGTGAGGCTTGGTCCAGTGAGTCCGAGTTTGTAGGAGGTGAATGTGGCGAGATGGTCTTTATCGTTGGCGAGGATGGCTTGTAATCCACCGAGTGATTCGAGGACATCTTGTTGTGGGAGGAGGTTGTTGATCAGGTATGTGTTGGCGGAGCAGCCAGCGTATACGCCGATGCTGCCATTGAATGCTTCTGGTGTATAGCCAGCGTGTTCGAGTGCGTGCCAGCAGCATTCGAGGAATTTTCGGTGTTGTGGGTCTGTGAGCTGTGCTTGTTTGGGGCTCATGCCGAAGAATGATTCATCGAAGTAGGGTGCGTCTTCGAAGATGCCTCTTGCGGGGACAAAGGCAGGGTTGTCGATGAGTTCGGGTGGGAGTCCAGCTTGTAGGAGTTCATCTTTGTTGAAGAAGGTGATGTTCTCTTGTTGGTCGTGTAGTCGTTGCCAATAGTCGTGGATATTGTGTGCGCCAGGGAAGGCACCTGCCATACCGACAACGGCAATGTCGGCAGAGCCTTCGAGTTCTTCAGAGTGTAGTTGTTGTTGGTCTTGAGTTTGACTCATGTGCCTTCCTGATACTTCGATGTCACCGCAATGCAAATGCTTGTCGGTTGTATCATTTGACGGCGCAAATGTCATGTCTTTTTTGTTGGGTTGGCTTGATTCTGTGTGAGATTTTGGGGGGGAGGGAGGTGTTGTTACTTTGTGGCTACTAGGCAAGTTTTTACTTGTTGTCACTCCGTTGTCTGGGAGGATGGCAAGTCGTCGGAGAGGAGGGCAAGTTGCCACTTGTAGTCACTCAGTTGTCGGGGAGGAGGGCAAGTCGTCGGAGAGGAGGGCAAGTTGTCGGAGAGGAGGGCAAGTTGTCGGAGAGGAGGGCAAGTCGTCGGAGAGGAGGGCAAGTTGTCGGAGAGGAGGGCAAGTTGCCACTTGCCCTTACTGGCGCGCTCCGCTTGCCCCTACTGGCGCGCTCCGCTTGCCCTTGCTGGCTGGCGCGCTCCGCTTGCCCTTGCTGTTGGCGATGCTTTGTTTGGCTTTGTGGGTTTGCCACCCACACCCGCTTGGGGGACAGCGCCCCCCAAACCCTGCATTCGACGCCTTTGGCGTGTGGCTGCGGGCTGGACTTGACGAAACAAGTTGTTCTCGGCATGGTTGTGAAGAGGCCATTACCATCTGTCATTTGGTTGCTTTGAAACAAGTGTGTCGTGGTTGAAATGTGCGAGAAAGGAGAGCTTTTGTGAGGATACAAGAAATTCCCCCAACATTTGATGTACTCAAAGACATGTATGAAGAGGTGCAACAGGTTCTTGAAGGATTAAGTGAATCAGCAATTTTTTGTACTTCTGGGCAACACACTGTTGTGCTTCCTGGGATGATTGTTGAAGGTGTTGGTGAGTTGTCTTTTCCCATCAAACCCGATGATGCACAAAAGTTGATAGCTATTGCCGAGCCTGCCCCATATGGTCGTGGTGAGGAGACTATTCTTGATACAAACGTGCGCCGTGTCTGGCAACTCGATCCTGCACTTATTTCGATCGAAAATCCGGTGTGGTTTGAGCTTGTCGATACCCTTGTGAGCCGATGTGTGAGTGCTTTTGAGGTCGAACATTCTGTCGAATATGATGCTTACAAAATGCTGATTTACGAAGAGGGGTGTTTTTTTGTTCCCCACCGTGACTCAGAGAAAGAAGACGGTATGTTTGCGACTTTTGTATTGTCGCTTCCGTCTGCTCATGAAGGCGGTCAGCTTCATATTCATCACGATGGTCAGACTAAAGTCATTGACTTTGGTGGTTTTGATTCAAAGTTTCAATTGCAATATGGTGCTTTTTATACAGACTGCCAACACGAGGTCAAGCCTGTCACCGAAGGATATCGCATCTGTATTGTATACAATCTCTTCATCACCGAAACGAACGTTGATGTTCATGCTCCCGAGTATGACGAATCGATTGCTATGTTAGCTCCACTCCTGGAGAATATTTTCAAAGGGGAAGATTCTCCTGACAAACTTGCGATTCCTCTTGTCCATCAATACTCAGAAGCCGGGTTGGATGTTCATGCTCTAAAAGGGGAAGATAAGACCCGTCTCGAAGTGCTTTCAAGACTCGCTGACAAGCTTGATATGGATGTTCACTTAGCCTTGATGGAGTGCTGGCAATCAGGAACACCTGACGAGGATACACTGCAAGATCATTATAGATATCGATATGGACGGCGTCGGTGGGATGATTACGATGAGGATGACATTCTCGATGACGAGAGTGTTGAGATGGATGAAGTTTACGATGAGACCTTGGAGCTTTCGCACTGGTTTGATTTGTCTGGTAGGGAGGTGCCTTTTGGAACGCTTTGTTTGTATGAGTGGGAGATCCTTACAGGTCGGGACTTTGACGGTTTTGATTCGAGGCAAGAGGTTGAAGAGGCTTCTGGGAACGCAGGGGTCTCCATGGAGCGATGGTATCGACATGGTATGATCGTCTTGTGGCCAAAGGAAAGGCGTTTTTTTGTGCTTCTTACGGAAGGGATGAAGAGTGCTGTTCCAGCGTTTCTGGATATGTGTATACAAGCCAACAGTGCGACCGAAAGAGCTGAGCTACGCGAACTGGCCCTTGAGCTCTTCAAGAGGTGGTCGATTCCGAAAGGTTTTGATCTTTGGATGAGAGGTGAGGAGTATCTACACACCAAGATGGTGCTTCAGGGTTTGTACGCGATCGGTGCATATGATCTTTGTTTACGGTGTATTCGAGATATACTGCCTTTTCATCATCATGGTTCAGAAGCTGAGTTGCTCTTGCAAATCTTTGATGAAGTTGGTTGGTACAAGGCGGCAAAAGAGATCCAAACTCTTTTCTCTGTACCTAGTCGCGCACGTGTTTCCTACACCCTTCGTCACCTTGCCCGACTCTTTGCTGACATTTGTTTACTCCCTGAAGAATGGGGAGATGGGCAGTTCGAGGTGTGTTGGAACATCTCTTTTGATTTTGTTGAAGGTATCAAGCGTTTTGACGTAGAGCGAAAGGGAAAAGACGTTCGTGAATCGGAGGGATTGTTAGCACGAATAGATAGTTGTCGGAATGTGTTACGGGCTTTATGTGTGTTGGAGCACACTGAATTATTAGAATCCTATACCGAATACATAACAGAAGAACCTGGAAATTATCCCGTGTTGGATGTACTGGTTCCGCTCGTGAAACAGTGTTTTGCTGATGAGCATGTGCGTGGAGTTGGAGATGAGGCGCTTCGGTTTTTGATGGGACATTGTGTTGAGCAGCTCAAGCGTTTGACTGCGAAGCCTGTTCCGGTGCCGAAGGATTGGAAGATTAACAAGAAGTTGAATTGTTCGTGTATTAATTGCAAGGCCTTACAGGATTTTTTGTTGGATCCAGCTTCGAAGACTTGTCGCTTACCTTTGGCCAAAGAGCGAAGAAAACATCTTCATCGCATTATTGATATGCAGAACCTCGATGTCGATCATGAGACAGAAAGGAAAGGGCGTCCCTTTACTCTTGTCCTCACGAAGAATCGTGCGACTTACAAAGCCAAATGCTTGGCTTTTGGTGTGAAACAATTGCGCCTTAAGGAAGTCGAAGAACTGTTAGAGTCAATGTAGGGCTGTCCAAAGCAATTTGTGTGTCGGTGACATACAACACGCATACCGGAGGATGTCGAACGAGAAAGGGGAGAGTTCGTTGCACAATTTGCTTCGGGAATGTTTTCCTTGTAACGTGAGTTCGGGGTAAGCTACATCGCTACAACGACGGTCAATTAGGGGGAAGCTTGTTTTTCTGCCTTTGGGGGGAGTTGTTCACCGAAACTCTTGTGGATAGAGAGGCTCATGGCTTTTGTAGGTTACGAACACGATCGGTGTAGAGACGTTGATGACGAGATTGTGCATCTGCCCATGTCACTGGAAAGTCGTTTTTTCCCAGCAAAACCTCATCGATGGCGGCGCGAACTTGATGTGCGCAAGTCGTCCCACTGACCTGTCCTACACCTGTCCCAAATCCAGGGAACGCTACACACTTGACTTTCTCTGCGATGGGAACGCCTTGGTAGGGGCCTGCTGAAAAAACACCATGTTTCACAAGGAGCAATGTCGCTCGGGCCGCGAGGTATGGATTGACGCTGTCCTTCAAAATCATCGGAACGCGCATTGTTGGCGCGACGATCATGAACGGAGGATGACTTGTTGTTGAAAAGATGTCTGCTTGCCCTACAAGCAGCTCGCCATGATGGGCCTGTTTGATACGTTGTTGGACGCGATGCTGAAGTTGTTTTCCAAAGTGTTTTGTGTAGACGGCATCAATCCCACCATCCATGAACCCAAAGCTGTTGGCTGGGCTGACGATAGCATCGCATTCGACGTCCAGTATCGAGCCTTGGTAGATGTCAACACATTCTAGATCTCCACAAAATGTCTCCCATGCTTTTGTAAGCTGGGACTCTATGGATGTCAGGACGATTTGCATGTTGTTACTCCGAGAGAAAGGGTTTCAACTCGATGATGTCGTGAACTTCGATAAGAAATGTGTAGTGTATCTGCCCCGACCTTGTAATGCTCCCTTTCAGTTTCATTAAGTATCGTCCGTATTTTTCGTCGATACAGCTGTCTAGATTGCACCTGATATCTGTTTTTGATCCTTCATAAAAAGGGAAAAAGGTACTGACTCTCTCATGAAAGAAGTACACTCCTTCAAACGTACTCTCTTTTTCTTGATGCTTCTCAAAGAAAGCTTGATTTGGGATGTAAGAGAGAAAAGGATGACACAACAGTATGGAGATAAAAAACACAGCAATCCACAGTGAGGGCTGCAGAAGGGTATAGGAGACCAACAGAGTTATGACAGGCAAAGAGAGTCCGATGATGAGTCTTTTCTTTTTTGTGTCAAAGAAAGGAGGGATGTTGATTTGATTTGACATTTTTGTGACCCTAGTTCCAAAGTTTTTCAGCTAGTCGCGGAGGTCGAAACATGTTCTGGTGTTGTCTATACAAAGACCTTTTGAACTACAACGAGGGGATTCCGAGATGTAAAGATCTGTACCACACAAAGGGTACTCCTTACACGTTTTGTTGAATACATCTATGAGCGCTTGAAGTTCGGCTTTACCTTGTTTGTTGACACTCTCACCTGTTAACGAGATAGAGAAGAAACAGCCACCACAGTCTCCACCATTTATGTCATATCCCATTAAAATACAATCACTATCCTTTTGGCACTTGGCGTATTTTTTGACCGTTTCCTTCCAAGTCTTTCTCAAATTGTCACAATACTTCCGTTTTTCGTCAGGAGTTCCTTCTTGCTCGGTCGGATGCTCTCGGATAAATACGTCTTTACTCTCTGTCTCCCTCGGCGTTATACAACATTCAGAACCAAAGGAGCTTTCTCCTTCAATTCCTTCTCTATTTGCATCTGCCCTGATAGATTCTTGTCCTTTTTCTCGACTGTTCCCCTGACTGTCTGCACATGCTCCGTAAAGAAAAGCCATCAAGAACAACAACAAAATGCTGCGTGTCATATGCCTGTACTCCTTCCAAGTTTTAACAAGTCTAAGCATAAGAGCCGAAGTACAAAAATACAACCCCGCAAGGGGTTCAATTGTTGGGGAAAGCAAGCGAAGCGCGCTTGGGGTATTTCAAATACCCTGATAGTCCAAAATATCAGAAACTCCCCCAAAAAGAAATCATTTACGACGTTTCTTCATGGCTTTACGAGCGCGTGCAAGGTGGGTCTTTTGCTTTTGTGTGCGTTCCTCTCGCTTCTCTTTACGCTTGGGAGGGGTTGAAGTCCCTGGAGGTCCAGAGACATACTCTGCTAAGAGGCGGATCGTTGGGAACCTGAACAACTCAACAATCGGGATCTCCTTCTCAAAGACTTGCTCCAAACGATGCTGCATCCGTGCCATCAACAACGAATGACCACCCAAATCAAAGAAGTTGTCATCGATCCCGACCTGTTCTACCTCCAACAAGTTCCTCCAAATCGACGCAATCTGCTGCTCACTCTCATGTCTCGGGGCTGTATGCTCTACCTGAACAGTCGGACGACTCAACACGACAGACGCATCCTTCTGATGACCTTGCTGTGTCTCCAACTCCTGAATGTCCGGCCTGTACAACACACCAAACATATCCCGATACTCCTCTGGGAACGTCTGCTTGTGCGACTTGGGCAATGTCACCCAAGCCTTTAACGTCTCTTGACTCACGTCCTCTTCGAGGAGCCAACGACGTGTGTGTGGATGACCTCGATCCAATCCTATCAACCACGTCCCCGGCGTATGAGCAAGAGCTGTCCACATCGAAGACAATCCCTGACTCACCGGAATCTCCAGATATCCCTTCGCCTGTGTCAATGAATTACCCGGCAAAGAGAGACTCATCCCCAACTGCTTCCACCTCGTCCAACTTAGACAATACACCTTTGCGCCCGTCTCCTTCGACAACGACGCGAGCAGTGGTTCAGCAAAACGACCCGCCGCGGCATACGCACCTGCACTAAATCCACCCATGTACGAGTTGATCGAGGAAAAGTCGACAAACAATATGCCTTCTCTTTGCTTTGCAAGAGAGACGAGTGAACGTGTCCCCTCAACCTTGGCCGGATACACCTCACGAAAACCCTCAGGCACCTCCTTTTGTAAGGGCACACTCCTGAATAACGCCGCAATATGGAAGATTCCTTTGAGTGGACGACCCCATGTCTCTTCTTGGGAAGCCACAATAGATGAGAGCACCTCAGATGAGGTAAGGTCTGCCGCCACATACACACAGGAACCATGATGTTCTTGAGCGAGCTGCTGAAGGTGTGAGAGTTTGCGTTGCTGGACTTCATCAAGAGCGGACTCTTGGCGTCGTCCAATGAGTAAGAGTTGGACAGACAAACGACGAAGCAGCTCCTGGCAAACTTCATATCCTATCCCACCAAGACCCCCCGTTACGAGGACGCCATCACCCTGTAAAAGTGGAAGAGATTGTGGAGCAGATGACTGTGGTGAGAACGCCCGCAAGGCTGGTGTGTAACGTTTTCCTTCGCGATAGACGACCTCATAGACCGTTGACGAACATGACCACTCGTCGAGAATCGATGATGTGAGTGAGGGGACATCTGTGTCTTCTACGTCGATATGACGAGCCTGAAGTCCCTGGCTCTCATGAGAGAATGTCAGTAACAAACCATGCATCGTCCCGTGATGAACGTCTGGTTGGTGTGTCTTGTATCCCTGTGTCTGTCTTGAGACGACGTGTAGTGGGAGCTTCGTGTCTTCCCAGGCCTGGAATAACGCCAGCAAGCTGAACACACCTTCTTCTTGACTGCGCGTAAAGTCCGTCTCTTGTGGCGATCCGTGAAGGGTCCATAGATGGAGCAGATATGCAGGCTCAACGCCGTCTTCTGTGAGCTGCTCTCTTAGGGCTATATGGCTGTCACGAGAGGTCATGGAGACTTGATAATGTCCTTTGGGAAGAGCTACTTTCTCCGTCTCTGGATAGATCTTGATACATTCGACTCCCTGGGCTTCGAGCTGTGTTGTCACGAGGTGAGAGAGGCCAGTCTTGTGGGTGAAGACGAGGACTTTCCCTTGTGGTGTGCTCGTGACGTGTTCAATCCTGGAAGGTTGCCACGTCCGTTTGTATAGCCAAGGCGGGAGTGTGCGTTCATTGCGCATCAAGATGTCGATGTCTCTCGCCAAACTCCTGAATGTACCTGTTTCGAAGGCCTGCTTGAGTTTGGTTCGTTGGATCTTGCCGATCTCAGTCTTGGGGATGTCCTCTTCTTGGACTGGCAGGATATATCGGGGTGATAGACCAATCTGACTGGCGACCTGTCCACGGATACTTTTGAGAAGTGTGGGCCACTGCTCCTTGTTGTCGTCTTGTAGAACGAGGAAGATGATGAGCTGGTCCGTCTCATCGCCTGCTTCTCTGATCGCACAAGCCGCCGTAAATGAACGTTTGACACCTGGAAGCTTTTCGATGACCGCTTCGATCTCGTGGCTGTAAAAATTGGTTCCGTTGACGATGATCACATCTTTGCGGCGCCCTGTGATCGTCAATCTGTCGTGTTCATCGATGAAAGCGAGATCGCCTGTGTCAAACCAGCGGTCCTCTGCGAAGGATGCGGCGTTGACCTCTTCGAGTTGGTGGTATCCCTCCATCACTGAAGGCCCACGAACTTCGAGTTTTCCCTCTTGATGGCGTGGCAGGAGCTGACCCTCATCGTCGACGATCCTCATCGCGAAGCCCGGAATACACGTCCCAACACACGTGAAGGCGTCTGTGTCCGACGTATTCTCAAGAGAGAAGTCGAGGTGTGTGACGACCGCAGAGGATAACTCAGACATCCCCCAAACAGGCACCATCACATCCTCTGAGAGCTTGTGTTTACCAAGACGCTCCAAAAATTGACGGGCAGTACGAGGGACGATGGCTTCGCCACCATTCATCATGACCCTCATCGAAGAAAGATCCCATGAACCCTTGTCGAGAGCATCTTGTTCCTGATTGACCAAACCAAAAGCGAAGTTGGGTGCCCAACTGACTGTCGCATTATATTGTTGCATCCAATCGAGCCACCTTGTCGGACGCTGAAGGAATGACTGGGTTGGGATATGGACTTGATTGGCGCCGAGATACAACGCTGGGACGTGGCACATGAAGAGACCGCCAACATGGTCCATTGGCAACCAATTCAGGAAGGTATCTTCACCCACAAAGGAATGGTGTTGGCTGTAACCCTCTGTGTGGCTGAAGATCGTCTGGTGTTGGTGACGAACAGCCTTGGGCATCCCTGTGCTGCCCGATGTCAACAACATCATGACGAGGTCTTCTGGTGCGGGATGTATGGGAGCTTGGAGAGGCTCAGAGGCGCGCAACGTCTCAATGCGAATTTGTTGACTGTGGACCTTGTCTTCAAGTCCCGTGTGGGCTTGTGTCCCCATGAGGATCGGTGGGTGGGAGAACAACGCGCAGGCATTGTGAAGTTTATCGAGCTGCGCGCTCTTGTTGGTATAGCTGATCGGTGTCGCGATGGGAACAGCGACGACCTCCGCCATGATGCAACCCCATAAACCAGCGACAAAGTCTCCATTGTCAGGGAGCTGCATCAACACGATGTCTCCCTTCTTGAGACCTGAACGATGAAGCCCTGTAGCGATACGTAGTGCCTCATCGAGCAACGCTGGATAGTTTCGAAAGTGCTCCTGTCCGTCTTCTGCGAGCGTCGTGATGCCTGACGTTGGAGCACGATCGGCTGCCCGTCGAAGAGCTTCCGGGAAAGTCTTGGGTGCGTCCTCTGGAAAGGTGAGTTGTGGACCTTCGACCAAAGAGGGGCTTGCGGTATGTTCCGATGGCGTGTCTGTCTGTATGGTCGTTTTGGTCGAATGTGTGTGTGTATGGCGTCGTAAAGAGGCAGGCAGGCAGTCATCAATATGGTGCGGTTTGGTCACAGGTGTATGCATTTGCTTCATGACCATTGCACCAACGACCTCTGGGATGGCTTCGAGTGTAGACTGGAGGTCTTTGATCGTGTCTTCGTTGTAGAGAGGAATACGTAGAAGTGCCTGTTTGTCGACGTCTCCACTCTGTGCTGTGGGGATCCTCGTGATGGAGAGCAGATGTTGGATCGCTGGGAGTCCATTGTCCCGCAAGATCTGTTGGCAGGTCTCCAATGAAGGTGGGCGCGAAGAGACTACATAGGCGATGGGTTCGATATGACCTGCTTTGTGGGCGCGAGGTATGATCTCGATGTCTTCGATGGCTGGAAGGGATTGAAGCGCGAGCTTGCTTTGTTGCCAACGAGACGAAGAGAAGCAGGTGAGAGGTTGATCGGGTGTGTCGAGGACTTGTTGGAGGAGTTGGCCGAATTGTTTACACAACACACTGATCTCTTCGTGTGTGAAGATATCTGTCCTGTAGAGGAAGTTTCCTTTGTAGACTTCGCGCTCTTCCCATAACTGGAAGGTCAGGTCGAAGGGGGCCGAACCGTTGTGGACTTCGACGATATCAAATGATGTCTCACCTGCCTTGATCGTCTCTGTTGGTGGATCTTGTAGGATAAAGCAGGTTTGAAAGAGCGGTTGTTGGTCCTGTTGTCTGTTGGGGGCGAGCTCTTGGACGAGCAATTCAAAGGGGATATGTTGTTTTGAGAAGGCGCTTAGGACGTGCTGTTTGACCGCCTTGGCGTAAGCGCGGAAGGTCTCTTGGGGAGAGGGTTGCAATCTCATCACGAGTGTATTGGCGAAAAAATCGAAGATATGTTCGAGCTCTTGATGTCCTCTGTTGGCCATGACTGTCCCGATGGGAAGGTCTGTCTGTGAGGTCTCTTGATGGAGCAGCAAGCCATACACTGTGAGTAGGAACATATAGGGCGTCAGTCCCTCCTGTCTGTTGAAGGTGTGCATCTGCTCGACGAGCTCTTCACGTAGCGTGATGTCATAGGAAGCACCCTCCACACTGCGCCTTTGTGGTTTGGGGCGTAGAAGTGGGAGACTAATTTGTGGGAGGTCTTGCAGTGTCTGCTTCCACGATTGAATGTCCGCGTCCCAGGCTCCTTCTCTCCATTGTGTATGTTGCCAGGAGGCGACATCTGCGCCTTGAATGCGAAGTGTTGGGAGTTCTTTGTGGGGGAGTTGTTGAGCTTTGGCGTAGAGCTGTGTCAACTCACGGAAGAAGATGTCGATGGTCCATCCATCGGAGATAATGTGGTGAACACAGGTCAACAGTTGGTGGTGTTCCTCATCGAGACGAAGGAGCACATTGCGAATGAGTGGGCCTCTCTGTAAGTCGAACAAGCGACGAAAGCTCTCACGTGAGAAGAGTGTGGCTTGTTTCTCCTTCTCTTTGGTCGGGAGGTGTGACACGTCGATGATCGGGATGTGTGCCGAAGTCGGCGGGAGAGTGTGCTGTGTGGGTTGTCCTTCGTGGAGAGTCAAGACGGAGTGTAGGGCATCGTGTCGTGCAATGAAGGCGTCAATGGCCTGCTGAAGAGATGGTCTGTTGAGGGGTCCACTGATCGTGAGGATTGTTGAGATATGATACTCGGTGTGGGTGGGGTCGAGTTGGTGGATAAACCACAGCCCCTGTTGTGGGAATGTGAGTGGGAGGGGCTGGTCTTTGGCGGCGATAGGGATTGTGATCTGTGTGTTGTGTGTGTCGAGCAATGGTGCGAGCTGTCTGGGGGTTGGGTGCGTAAAGATCTCGTGGACAGGGAGTTGTACTTTACATCGTTCGTGAATCCGAAAAGACAGGCGAGCTGCGAGGATGGAGTGACCACCGAGTAAGAAGAAATCATCTGTTGCGCCAACTTCTTCGAGACCGAGGACATCTGCGAAGATCGAACACAGTATGGTCTCTTGTGGTGTGTCAGGAGCTTCGAGTTGTCCGGCGAGGGCGGGTCTAAGCTGTTCGGGGACAGGTAGGGCTCGTCGGTCGATTTTACCTGCAGGTGTGAGTGGGAGCGTCTGCATCGTCACAAATTGCGAAGGGACCATATGTTCGGGGAGGTGTTGTGCGATGTGTGTGCGGCAACGTTGGTGGAGGACATCATCTTCGATTTCACTGTTGGGGACGATATATGCGGCGAGGGCTCTGTTTTTGGAGATATCTTGGTAGGTGTTGAGCGCAGAGACCTGTACATCAGGGTGTGCGTTGAGGCAGGCTTCGATGCTACCTAGTTCAACGCGAAAACCTCTGATTTTCACCTGGTGGTCGATGCGCCCAAGGCATTCGATGTCACCATTGGGCAAAAAGCGCGCGAGGTCACCGGAGCGATACATCAGATGTCCGAACTGTGGCGAGAAGGGGTCATCGAGGAATCGATAGGCGTTGAGCTTGGGACGTTCGAGGTAGCCGGGACCGACACCGATACCGCCGACGTATAATTCTCCGACCTCACCGATTTGGACGGGTTTTTGTTTCTCGTTGAGGATGTATATCGTGGTATTTTTCATCCTGCCACCGATGGTGATAGAGGCGTCAGGGGCGGTGATGGGGGTGAGCGTTGAGTAGACGCTGGCTTCGGTCATGCCGTAACCGTTCCAGACATGACAGCCTCGTTCGAGCATGGGGGGGATAATATCTGCAGGGAGGGCTTCACCGGCGGCCAGACATTTGATGGGGACGATGGGGTGCCAGTCTACATCGAGGAGCATACGGAAGATCGAGGGCGTTGCGGAGATGTAGGTCGCCTTGACATCGTTGAGGAGCGTGGCGAGTTGGACGCCATCTTTGGCGCTCTCTCTCGGCGCGATGACGAGACGTGCCCCACTGGAGAGTGTGACGAAGATGTCGGCGACAGACATGTCGTGGGAGAGACTGATGACGCCAACGCCTGTGTCTTCACAGGAGAATCCTGGGGCGTCTTGCATGGCTTCGATCAGGTTGACGATGCCTTGATGTTGGATTTGGGCGCACTTCGGGCGTCCTGTAGAACCAGAGGTGTACATCGCGTAGGCGAGGTCTTGCGGGGTCGCTCTCGGTGCGTTGAGATCTCTGTCTGTTGGGGAGGTTATCTCTTTGTCGAGCAAGAAGACTTCGCTCTGGAGGGTGGGAAGCTGTGTGAGCAGGTGGGATTGGGTGATGAGGCACTGGACATCGGCGTCTTCGAGCATAATGGCCACACGCTCGGGTGGGTAGTAGGGATCGACAGGGACGTAGGCACCACCTGCTTCGAGGATGGCGTAGAGTGCGGCGACCATGTCAGGCGTACGTTCAACGGCGATCCCCACGAGTGTCCCTGGTTGGACACCGAGTGTGCGAAGTCGTGATGCGAGAAAGTTGACCCGTTCTATTAAAGATGTGTACGTCCAGTCTCCGTCAGGAGAGTGGATGGCGATCGCGTCGGGGCGCTGCTCGGCTTGTTGGTAGAGAAGGTCGTGAATACACAAGTCTTCCGCGAAGGGGGTCCAAAATGATTTCCAATCAACAGGGATGGTTTGTGAAGTGTGCTCTGTGGACATGAAGATGTCTCTCTCTGGATTTGGTTGTTTGTTGGCTGACATGCTCTCCCCTCCATTCGATGTTTTGGCTATCCTGCTTGGCCTTTTGGAGGATTCATCCAGTGTTCGTCGACCCATTTGAGGGTATCGGACATGTTGGGCGTGATCTCTGTTGTGTTGGGGTGACTGCTCCAGAATGTCGCGAGCTGTTCAGCTTTGCGGATGACTTTTTTGGAGTTGTTGAGGACAACCCAGAGAAGCTCTGTGATCTCGGTCCTGCGGATGGGGGCGAGACGAAAGAAGCTGTCGCCGATAAGTTGCTGGCATTGGAAACTGACGCCGCGTCCGTTGCTGTTGACGATGAGATCGAAGATGAGCATCGGCGAGAGTGGTTGAAGCATCCAGGGAATCCAACCCCATTGTTGATTTTTGCAGCGCTGGAAGAAAAATTGATCAAGGGCTGTCCCGATGTGTTTGTCATCGCCACCAAGTGAGAAGATGGAGATGTCATCAAGGCTTTTTACGTCAGGCAGGTGTTCACGTGCCGCGAGCGTTTGTGTGAGCGCACACATACTCGGGTTGTTCGCAAAGATCGCGCCATCGACGTGACCCTCATGAATGGGGAGCAAGACGGGGAAAGCCGAGCTCGCGAGGGCGACGTCTGTGGCGTTGAGCTGCTCATCGGGGTCGCCTGGAAAGTTATTGTAGATTTTGGGACCTGACTGTTCGGAGAGACGGTAGCTAACGAGTGTAATTTTACGAGGAAGGTCTCCAAGCTCTGTGTGTGGGCCGTAATATTGTTCGAGAGTGTGCTGGAGTTTTTTGTTGTTATCCATAGAGAGGAGGCCTGTGAGCAAGCGAAGGAGTCCAAAGCACCCTGGTTGTGCGCTTGTGAAGACCTCGTCACTCAAAGCGATACAGTTCTCGATGCTCGTGAGACCGTCCTCAGAGGAGGGGCGAGAGGCCATGTAGATACTTGAGATGGCGCCGTCAGAGGTGCCACTAAACAGGTCGGCCTGTGCGAGGAAGCCGGGTCGTTGTTTTTCGATCTCTCTAAGCAGGCGCAGGTATGTTGCGTTACTTGGGCCACCGTCGAGAGATAAGATTTTATAATTTGCCATGGATACACTCCCATATATGCTCCACCTGATAGGAGCATCGCCGAATGAGAAAATGGGCCGCGTTGGTACGTTCGCGACCTTGCTGCAACAAGATGCAGCGAGATGTTATGAATGACCCCGTAGATTGTCGTGTTTGGGGTGAGCTGTCCACGACGCTCCTGCTTCGTCCTGATTGGATGGTGCCGCGTGGGATCGTGATGCCCGCTGAAAGGCATACAGAAAATGATCTAACAATACCTCAACGTCTGCTTCATGTGTCTTTTGATCGTGAAATGAGAAGCGCAGGCACGCAGCTCCTTCGCGTATCGCGTGTGGATAGGGTGGCAGGTTGGTCGGTATCAGGCTGCATCTGAACCCTTCTTCTTGTAAAGTTTGGTGCACCTGCGCAAGGACTGAGTATGGTTCGACAATCGAAACCATTCCTGTCATAGACGCTGATGGTTGTCGAGGCCATGTATGGATCGTCTGCTCTCTTTGTAAGATTTGTTCTAAAAAGAAGCGTGCACGTTGTTGATTTTGGGATGTAAGAGTCGAGAAGGTGCGTTCTATATACTCATGAGCCAGGCACCAACTCCACACGTCTGCGCCACCCGCGTCCGCTCTTCCAACAGAATGTTTAAGGAGCGAAGGGTCCACTGAGAACTGACAATCCATCGTGAGGGAGACTTGTTCGAGTTGTAGGGGAGAGGTCGCGCAGATAAAACCAGTTCCCGTGTAACTTTTGAGATTGCACCATTTTTTTAGATCTGCGAGCAAGAAGTCGTACAGATGAGAGGACTCTTTGAGTTGTGGGAGCTGCCCATATCCTTGTGATGCGTCCAAAAATAGCTGACATTGTGGAAAGCGCGCTTTGAGGCGGGGGTAAAGTTGTGCGATGGGGAGGGCGAGACCTCTTCGATTGTCGACGAGATCGAGGACGAGGGCGACGACCTCTTCGTCGATCTGTTGAAGGATTGTGTCGACGATGTCGTTGGGGTCTTCATGAGAAGAGATGGGGAGTATCGTGATATGTTCACAGCGAGCTTGTAAGGCGTTGAAGAGTTTGGGGTAAGCGAGGTCTGAGCAAACAACTCTGCGTTGTTCGGGGAAGAGGGTGCGGTTGAGGAGTAGATGTTTAAAAGATTGTGTGGTGCCTGTGGTCAAGAAGATGTGCTGATGAGGGACACCTAGCGATTGTGCGATGCTACGTCTTGTTTGTTCGATATAACCGCGAAGATCTTTGTTCCATGCGTCGATATGAGGGGCGAGATCTTGTGGGTGGAGTGCGTCACGAAAGGAGAAACCTGCGTAGTCAAAAAACTTTTTTGGATCTTGCGCTTTCATTTAGGCTGCTCCAAGGAAAAAAGCGCATTTCACATTACTTTGTGTCGCTCTGATGCGGGTCGCGTTGCTCTGCATGATGTCTCTCGGGGTCTGTTGTGAGCGTTGTTTACTTCGATATTTTGTTTGTAACTGAGTACTTACATTACGTCAAGAGATGAGAATGATCAGTTTATCTCGTCTTGGAACCAATGTTGGCGTAGCCACGCCTTGGTTTGGTGGTAGGTAGGTTTGAAGGTCTCTTCATCATCAGGAGCATCACACCATTCTTGTGTGCGTTCGATGGCGTCTTCTACGAGGACTTTATACTTCCCGATATATTGGAGGGCAAATTGTCTGCCGATCCCTTTTTTGGGCTGTGGGGCGAGGCGTAGAGATTGTTGGTTGGGGAGTAATTGTGAGCATTGTAGCGCTACGGCTTGGGCAGAACCTGTCAGCAAGAGGCTAAAGTAGGTGAGGATCTCTCTGTTCTCTTCGGAGTATTCCTTGGAGAGTTTTTTGAGGTCACGTGTGTCGATGGCCTCTTCTTTCATCTTTTTGAGATTGAGTCCGATCCAATTTTTCCATCCCCAACTGTCTTCGCCTTCGGTGTTGAGCGAGCCCAGGTAGTTTCCAATATTGTACTCATCTGCACCAAGGGAGAGTAGGACGATATCATCAAGTTGGAGATCTTGTAGCCTTGGATCATCTGATGACCTGCTTTGTTGGATGAGTTGTGTGAGCGCAGCCATAGAGGGGTTGTTGGAGATCACAAAACCGTCCGTAAAGCCAGCTTGAACAGGCATACAGATGGGGTACGCGCTGCTCCTTAGGACGACATCTGAGACGTCCATGTCTGCCTTTTCGGTGCCGTCTGTCCCGTAATTTCGGTACACGATGGGATGGGAGGGGGCCTGAAATTGATATGCGAGGTAACAGAGCTTTGTCTGTAATTCTTGGAAGTTGTATCCCTCATAGGTGTCGATAAGGAGGTTTTTATAATCTTCCGTTTCATAGGAGGCGTGATCGCCGGCGATGGTTCGGAGGAGAATCTGTGGATTTTCCGGAGCGAGTGAGGCGAGGGCATCTTCGGCAAATTGAATCCAGCCGTCGTGAAGCGCGGTTTCATCTTCGTGGTTTTTTTCGAGCTGGATCGCGAGATAGGTGCCGAGGACCGCACCAAAAGAGTTTCCTGCGATCATATCGACACGACGAAAGAAGTCTTTACCTTCTTCGCCGAGATCCTGACATATCTGCTTGATCATTCTTGCATATGTGACCCCTGCGGGGCCTCCATCGAGCGCAAGGATTCTAAATTTTTTACGTGTCTTTGGCATCGCCGACTCCTCAACATCGTAAGCTGGTCCATCATCTCCTCTCCTGATTACCCGGTCTGGAGAGGAAGTCTACATGTCACTTTCAGTCGGACTGTACTTTATCAGGAAGATGGCTAAATGTCGAAGGGAATGTCTGGGAGAGGGGGGTAGGTGTTTCGCGACCTTACGCGAGGAGGTCTGCCTGTCCGGAGGAGTTGATCAGGAGGGTGGTGGGGAGGCCTTCGAGTAACTCACTGTAATTTTTGTGGAAGGAGGCTGCAGCTTCTTCGTTGGGGGGGTAAAAACCGAGGAAGACAGCGGTTGCGTCTGCCGAATACGAGTGAAGGGTCTCGGAGAAGGCTCCTTGTGAGACGATGACCTCGATCGTTGCGTCGATACGGGCAGCGTCGACAAGTTGGAAGAGTTCATCGTGTGCTTTTTGCTTGTGTGTTTCAGAGAACACGACGCGCAAGATGCGGAGCTTTGCACGTGACCACTCCCAGTTTTGTTTGAGGAGGTGGGCAAGGATCAACATCAACGAACCATTCTTTTCACCACGCCACCAGACATCGATGCGTTTGTCACTTGTATGATCGGGGATGCCTCGTTCGACCGCGATCACGATCGACATATCCAGTTTGTTTGCGAGCTTGAGGTGTCGGGAAAAAGGGGCGATACGTTCAGGTGAGTTAGGCCAACCGAGCATCACGAGGTTGGGTTTGAGCGGTCCGATCGAGTGAGCTTGTAGTAACGTGCTCAAACCGTGGTCAAAGTCCGAAGCGATGATGACTTCGCCGTATGCGCGTAGACTGTTGTCCTTGATAAACTCGGAGAGTCTCGTCTTCGCGGTCTGACGTTTATCGATAAACTCTTCGAACTCACCGACAAGCACCTCCGCGAGGGTCACAATCCCGCGACCACTCTCCAGCCAGATGGCGTATGTCGTGAGTGTCAGGCGAGTGTGGGGATTTCCTGAAAGAACGAGCGTCGTCGGACGCCAGTTTTTAGGGTGGTGGGGTTGATTTTGTAGCTGGTACAGGTTGTCGCGGACCCTCGAAAAGAAGAACCCTCTTCGTGCGTCACCAAAGGCAGTCGTCAAGACACGCTGTCTGACGTATGTGAACAACAATAACAGTGTCCCCATCGCAAAGAGAGCGGCGTACATGTCGATCAAGAAAGCCGCGCCGATACAACCGATGGCACCAAGCAGGGCTGTAAACCAGTGAAAGAGACGAAAGCGTGGGCGGAAAGATGGATTTCGACTCGCCGATTCGATGAACGCCGCGATGTTGGTGATGCCGTATGTGTACAAGAAGAACATCGACAAGATCGAGGCGACAAGTTCGAGGGCGCCACCACTTTTGTTGCCGACGAGGAACAGCACGAGGAGCGTCATCCCAAAGGTCAACCATAGACCACGGACAGGTTCATCTGTGCCCTCAGAGCCTTTTTCAAAGGGTCGCAGTGGTGGAAATATGTCGTCACGAGAGAGCGCCTGTAAGATGCGTGGTGCGCCCAAGAACGAGCCCAATGCGCTGGAGAGTGTGGCGGCAAAGACCCCTGCGATGACAGCCGGATAGAAGCCAAAGAGCGAGTGGCTGAGCAACGTCTGATAGGGCTGGTTGATCAGCTCACCTCGTGTTTGTGCACCCCCTGTGATCAAGATCTGCGCAAGGTAGACAGCCGCGCCAACACCTACAGCCCAAAGCGTCCCTTTGGGGATAGAGCGTGCGGGCTCTTTGAGGTCACCAGACATGTTGACTCCAGCCATGATCCCTGTGACTGCAGGGAAGTAGACCGCAAAGATCGTCCAGAAATTGTTGTTCTTTGTGTAGCCGGCGCTCCAGTTGGTCGTGAAGTTTCCGTAGTTGAAGCGGAGAATCGAACCGCCTATGAAGACGACGATGGCGACGACCAAGACGGCGAGAATGAGGTATTGCACGCGGATCGCCCAGTCTGCACCGATGTAGTTAACGAGAAAGAGCACACACGCTGTGATGATCGTGATGAGCATAAAGCTGCTCTTGAGCGCCGGGAAGGTTAATACGACGGCGCCGGCAAAACCAAGGATGTAAAAGGGGACTGATAGAGCCTGGGCGAGGAACAATGTCAGGCCAATTGCCCCACCAAATTCCGGGCCCAATGAACGCGAGATCATAAAGTAGGCACCGCCACCTCTCATCTGCATGTTCGTCGAAATGGCCGAGATCGATAAACTCGTCAAGAAGGTGATGGACTTGGCCAACAGTAGGATCAGGATTGCGTTGAAAATGCCTGCCTCGCCAGTGACTTTCCCTGCGAGCATAAACATGATGACACCCAGAATGGTCAAAATCGAAGGCGTAAAGACGCCCCCAAATGTGCCAAACTGGTTGCCTTTTATCTCTTCATTTTGCATTCGTCGCTCTTTCTCCGCTTGGGTGAGACGATATCTTCGAGATGTCCGTGTCTTGTCGACGTAACACAACACACTCCTCGTGTGTTCCTCCCGTCAACCCTAGAAAATAGCCCATCCGCTTCCTATCTGCCAAGCTCTTTTTCATCACCTCTCTGTTTACACTGCTGAAGTCGCTATACACCCACCTCACCCCTTGAACATGCGTTTCCTTAACTTACATTGTTTGTACGGACAGTGTTGACATCAAAGGGGCTATCTTGCATCATAAGAAGGTCCTGATAGGCGCAAATGGTGGAGCCTGTTCATGTTCAGAGTGCAAAAGGATATGCTCGATGCTCAAATCACTCTACGAGATACTCGTCCTTCTTCTCCACGAAATACACCGCCTAAAACGCGAGAATGAAAAGCTGCGCAATGAGCTTAAGCTCGAACAGTGGAACTCCGATATCCTGCTCAAAGAGAAGGATGAGATCTTGCTTCAATTCGAAGAACACAAGAAAATTCAGGGCCACAAAACCTTTGATGTGTAGTGTTTTCGCGGTCTATGTTGATTTGTCCATTTGATGAACATGAACGGTGCGTGTCCGCGCCCTTCAACACGGGGAATGACAATGGAAGATTACGATGTGAGCACACCCGAGAAGTTCGAATCCTTCTTGCAACAGCATCCGGAGTTTGACACACCCAGACAGCGGCGTATCCTTGAGAGCCGTAAAAAGACAGCCTCATTTCTTCACCATATGCAAACCGAAAACCAACGTGTGATGCAGGGGATGGTTGGAGACAAAGGTGCGGCTGTTCGCGCGCTGCTCAACGATGAACAAGACGAAGCCTTGCGTATCCTCCTCAAAAACAAATCCCTCGATGATGTCCTCACCTTGATGAAAACCAAAGACTAAAAAAAACCCTGCCCCACGCTCTCTCAGTAATCAGGTACTTGTTGAACGACAGCTCAATTAAGTATGTATGGAAATATGTAGAACTTAATTTGGTGGTTCGTAGAAGGGGGCAGGGTAGGATAAAAAACCTATGCAGGTGTAGAAGGCGCCGGGTCCACGATGACTTCACAGATGTCCTTCTTTCGACGAGAACGGGCCGGGATTTGTCCTCGTACGATGTCTGGCCTGTTGCGTGTGCTGTGTGGACCTAGCACCTTCTACACCCGCATGTGCTGCTTTGCTGTGGCATCAGCCGTTGCAAATACAATCCATGCAAACGCGTTGAATCTGTTCGGCGTTGGTTTGCGGTGTTGCCCCCACGTAGAGCAAAGGACGTTCCAATCAGAGCGACTTCTTATAGCGTTATGTTTTTTCTTTTGAATTTGTAAAAAAGGCGATGTCACACAGTGCATACCTGACAACGTTGAGTGTGTAGTTTTCTATGCATATCGTTGTTTGGAGGGGATGCAGAAGGAAGAAGAAACCTCTGATTCTCCGGCTTTTGGAGAAGGTAAGGGGGATATGTTGACGAAATGCGCGATATTTATCTTGATATTTGATTCAGGGGCAGTTGCACTTGTGTCTTCGCAAAGTGCACCCACCCCTTCAACAAACCTCTCCATCCCCGTGAGCCTTCGGCTCTTCCCCCTTCCTCTCCGACCTTCGGAAGAGGAAAGGGGAGCGTTTATACCGTGTATACGGGGGAAACTAGAGTTCTGATCCAGGCGCAGTTGCACTTGTGTCCTCACAAAGTGCACCCGAATGTACGCTACAATCCCTTACTGCAATACAGATAC
>MDTC01021401.1_pt1 | contig 37966 bp, 32 predicted proteins | sample 811181 | NCBI WGS metagenome assembly MDTC01 (sample SAMN05326644, study PRJNA326480) | marine metagenome | isolation source: seawater | place: Pacific Ocean: North | collected 2011
CAATCTTGGAGTCTTTGAGGTGATTTGGTGAGTCAGGGGACACTCCTGATGATGCATGGAATGACTGGTACGGCCGACAAGATGGAGCCACTAGCGAGAAAACTTGCGCCCGACGGGTGGTCCATATTGTGTCCTCAAGCAAGTATTAAGCATCCATCCAGAGGCGGTTTTGCATGGTGGCTTTTCGGAGATGAAGTCAGTCCTGAAGAGTCCATGAGTCAGATGGATGAGTCGATAACTGATATTCTACAGCTGATTCCGGAAGGTCCTGTAATTGTGGGTGGCTTCTCCCAAGGAGGGGCTATGGCGTCAGCATTGCTAGAAACCGAAGCGAGTGAATCCATAGTCGGATTGGTACTGATAGCTACAAAGTCTGCTAGAAGTGATAAACTAAGAGATTCACTTCCGTTTCTCAAACCCCGGCCGGTGATTTGGATGCACGGCGAGCGAGATCACCTCATCCCAATAGATCTAGCAAGGGAACATGCAGAAATCTTCGATGGCGCCGGATGGCCTATCGTCAGACTGGAGCATGAAAAGGGACATATGGTCAATCTCAATCAATTCGACGAGCTGCGTGAGCAAATCTCCAGGATTGCCAGTATGCCTCATAGGTAGTCCATCAGATGATCGGATCCTCCGACAAATATAGGCGAATCATTCCTCAAATCAAAAACCACAGGTACCGTTCTGTGTCCTGTCTCAATGATGATCTTCCGCCTGAGTCCCTCATAGTGATCTAGATTGATTTCGGTGTATGTGAGATGGTTGGCTTCTAGGGTTCGGGCGGCTCTGGTACAGTATGGACAAACTGTTTGACTGAAGAACAGAAAGTCCGTATTTGCGGACCTGAAGTGATCAAGCAGAGACGACATCTGGTTCACCTTCCTCCCACCATGTCTCAGGGGTTTCTCCTAGGTCCCCCCCATAATTCTCATCTTCATCATCGGCTATTCTCCCTTCCAAAACCCTATCGCATTCGTCCGGATCAATGAAGACTAGGAAAATGACAGTCATTAGAGTGAGCGCCGCACCAAGATACAATGCTGAAATGTAATCCATGATTTCAATTGCCTTGCCAGTCAGGCTTAGTGCGATGACCCCCGATAGGTTGAACATTGACATGTATGCTGTGAATTGAGTACCTCCGGCTTTGCTATAGGTCAGTCGCATAGATACGGATATTATCGAAATCCATGCTAACCCGTTGATTATCGACCTCGCACAGAGATATGCAGTCATGACTGTCGTATTCCCCCAATAATCCTGCATAAGGGCGAGACCAGCGTTTGCTAGTGCTAGAAGTGTAAAGCCTATCATGGCTACCTCCCTGACGCCGAAACGATCTCCCAAGAATCCTCCTATCAGCTGGCCAGCCATCAGGAAGGCTATCACAAATCCACCCATTACGGCACTATATTTCGACATAGACCAGCCAGCTTCATTGATGAAGATATCCAGTACTATGGGATCTACGAACAAGTATAATTCAGAAAGTAGGCATAGGAAAATAAGCAGGAATGAAGACCTGAGGGAGAATCCCTTCACAATATTGTATGATGTGATAGCCGGGCCCCTCATTACTTTGGCTAACGGATTGGGCACCATCGGCAAAATAAGTCCTAGTTTCTGGGATAATTGCATCAATAAAACCAGAGAGATTGCGACTACACTGAAGTCGACTATGTCCATAAACAAAATAGGACGATCTCGCCAGTCTGCCTCTATCAATACTCCTCCGATGTAGACTACCATCCCTAGGAGTATGAGAGCTAGGGAAATCCAGAGAGTGGCCGCGGATAATGTGATACGTTGGGAAATTAAATTCTTGGCCGTCCAATGGGCGGCCCTGTATTGGTCGTCCTCTTCATTCTCTGGCCATGGCAATTCTAGTTCGGTAGACTCTTCATCTTCGGTCTCCTCGGAATCATGTTCATTGGAACTCCATAGGCTGGATCTCCTAGCGTTGCTCCATGGGAACAGTTTGTCCCCGGGTTTTTCTCTCAGGAACAAAGGAAGTGCCATGATTAATACCAATAGCGGTAATTGAATTATCACAGCTGATTTGATTCCAAACTTAGTCGCCATTATTCCAAGAATTGCTCCGCCCAGGATATATCCTGCTCTCTTTGCTGCGAACATGAATCCGTTCGCTTTTGCAACTTCATCTGGCTGAAGGACGTCCACTGCTAGTGCATCAACACCAACATCTTGGAGGGAAGAGAAGAGATTGTGTACGAATAGTAAGAGTGTGACTAGTTGTATCGATTCGGCTAGGTTCGAAACGAAAAGTAGCGCCCCTAATGTGACCACCATACCTGTTTGTGCGAATAGAATCCAAGGCCTCCTCATACCGTATGAGGGCGCCTGTATGCCGTCAACCATGGGACCCCATACGAATTTGAATGTCCAGGGAAGGGCTATTGCCGCCCAAAGTGCAGCTATGTCAACTGGACTTACATCGTTGACGGCCAAAAATGCAGGGAATGCGACATATGTGAATCCCTGAGGAAGCCCTTGTGCCGTATACAGTATTGAGAGCGATACATACCTTCTGAACTGATTCTCGGAGAGTGATTCTCCATCTTTCCAAGCATCGTTAGCTGACTTTAAGTAGCCAGCATAGAGCATGGGATTTGCGGCCCTAAGGCCATCTATTGGACGTAGAAGTGAAATTTGACTCTTTTCAGATCTGAATATTTTATTGTCCCAACGTTCTCTGAAAGCAATGAATGCGATTAGTGCCACAGCACATAAAAATGGAAACAGAAATACCGAGAATCCGAATTCCATCATATCACCTGACATTACATCAGAAGCATCGCCATCTAACAGTATGATTCTTCTTGCGTCTACAGGAGAAATACTGTCTTCGCTGACCATCAATCTAGCATATATCGTTGAGTTTCCGGATTCTACGTGCGGGTCAAGCTTTACTCTCCATTCACTCCAATCGCCCTTGAGATCTGCTGCTCCTTTCCATTCTCCGCCTCCCACTCTAACTTCTACAATACCCATTCCAGGGGCTACGCCAGAAGCTGTGCCTGAGACGTATGACTGGTTCCCAAGTTCTTGTAAAGTCTCGAGGTCCATACTGACATTTAGCGACCTATCGATACTTCCGGCGGCTTCGACGAAAGCTAGTGGATCTGCCTGCCCATAACCAAACTCGTTATCTGGGCGGGTTTCCAATATACTGCAATCATTGAATCCCGGGTCATCGAGAAGTTGCAAATCTCTTTCAATAGAATGAGCTGAAATAATATCTTTGAATTCAGCAGGGGTGATATCCGGATTCGCCTCTACCATCAATGCCGCGATTCCTGCCATCAGTGGCGTAGCCATACTCGTTCCCGATTTACTGGTATAACCGTCACTAGATGCCGCATCTGGTGCCATGATATTAGATCCTATAGTTGCGACATCTGGCTTCACCCTCCCATCGGAAGTATAGCCCCGACTACTGTAAATAGCTAGTCCTAGATCCTTATCCAGGCTTGCAACAGTAACTGGAAGTTGGGCATCTCCAGGACTGTCTATGGTATTACAACCAGCAAAGGTAGCTCCTCCAAACTCATTGCCAGCAGATAGAGTGGTAATTATTCCAGCCTCTACAACAGCGTCCATCTGCCTACTCCAAGCTGAGTCTCCGTTGTTATCGAAGTGGACCTCTAACTGTTGCTCACCGAGAGATGAAGTGACAATATCAATTCCGTATTTGTCCTTATTTTCAATAGCCCACTGAGCCCCTTGGATAACATCCTCTATATCTCCGTCACAACATGCGAGGATGTTTATCAGAAAGGCCCCAGGTGCGGCTCCAACATACTTCTGACCCGTGGTTGGATCGGCTTGCCCCCCTCCTGTTCCTACTGCAATACCGGCAACGTGACTGCCATGAGTTCCTGAGTCATAAGATGTTGAAGGGTCTTGTTCGGCGTCCATTAAGACTGCGTCATAAAATGCTATTATCTTCGGATCGCAATCAACAAAGATTGGATTTGGATTAAGCGGATCTGGTTCGGGTTGCTCGCATCCGGTTGTAAAAGGCTCGTCGTCCATATCATTTAGGCCCTCGTGATCCCCTCTAACGCCAGTATCCAAAACAGCTACTACTGACCCTGTACCGTCAAATCCGAAGTCTTCCCATACCTGATCGACCCCCATATTAGGAACTGCTTCGTTCATGTGTGGCTCTGCCAAACCGAGGTCTTCCACCATAACAACCCCAGGAAGTGAACGGATTCCATCGGGGGAAAGTATGGTTTCGAAGGGAGCGGTCGCCGAAACGGTATCGAGATACTTGGGGCGGAATGTAACTTCGACCCCTAATCTTTCCAGTTCCTCAACATCGGCGTCAGAAGGATGGTGATCATAATCGACAAAAATTCTGGCACTTCCCAATTCGGCCCTTTTCCACCAATCTTGTTGAGTTTGCCAGGGTTGCTCGAGTAGCCATTCTAGCCTGTCGTCCAGAGAATTGTCATTCTTGTCTCTGCTCCAGTGGGACCACCAGTTTGCATGTAGTTCAGATTCAACACTTTCTACCCAAACTCCATCAGCATCTAAGCCCCCCTTTCCATCTTGGATAGGTTGCAGATTGGAAGATGCCAATGGCAACAACATTAGCAAGATGATGAATGATGCAGTGGCTGCGCTGCGTCCCGCCATGGAGTTGGCCCGTACTGGTTACGTTTAGGGGTTCGGACTAGAATATTACGATTCAACTTTGGATTACACACTCTAAAGATTAGGAATTTTTATCTGATGCATACTGAAGGAGATGGTTCGACCGAAAATAAGTCGTATGTATGGCCCCTCCGACGGTCATGGGCAAGGGCATAGCTGAGGCGATTAGAGCATTCTCTTTGGGAGAACCTGTGATGATTTTTGACTCGGATTTTAGAGAAAGAGAAACCGATCTTCTTTGGCCTGCGGCTAAGGCGACTCCCGAGATTATGAGGAGGTTGAGGAAGGATTGTGGGGGTTTGCTGTTCCTGGCCATTGGTGATGAGGTGGGTGAGAAGTTTGGACTTCCATGGCTTCAGGACCTTCATTCCACCCCTTCTATAGTCTCGGAAAATCCAGTTCTCGGAAAACTGATTACTAACGACCTCCAATATGACAGTAGATCGGCATTTACTCTGTCTCTAAACCACAGGGAAACATACACTGGAATTACCGACAGGGATAGGGCCCTAACAACAAGGAGATTTGGGGAGCTTGCTGGGGAAATGCATGATCGCTCAATCTCTGAAGCCATGGAGGCTTTGGGCGAGGAATTCAGGACACCGGGGCATATTCCACTTTGTAGGGAGTCCCCTGGTGGACTTTCAAAGAGACAGGGCCATACAGAGTTAGCAGTAGCCATAGCCAGACTATCGGGAAATATTCCCTGTACGATAGGTGCGGAGATGCTCGATCCCGAGGGAGATGGAGCATTATCCTTGAAAGATGCAAGAAAGTATGCAAAAGAGTACGGGATCCCCATGATTACAGGGAAGGATATCTTAGAATTCATGGATATGGCATGAGGCAAAGACTTGAGTTTGGATAGTGAGGGCGGGAGATATGGTCAGAGTCATGGCGGTTGGTGTTTTCGATCTCCTTCACGCGGGACATCTGCACTACCTTGAACAGGCCAAGTCCCTTGGAAACGAGCTAGTAGTTGTGGTGGCCCACGATGATACTGTGAGATCTCAGAAACATGAGCCGGTGACCAGTCAAGAACTCCGATGTAGAATGGTTGAAGGACTGAAGCCTGTAGATGAAGCGATAGTTGGAAACTCCCCTGGGACTCCTATTTTTGATATTCTAAACATTGTGAAGCCTGATGTAATCGCTCTGGGCTATGATCAGAAGCATTCGATAGACTCAATCAGGTCTGGCCTCGATAAACACGGATTTTCCGATGTAAAATTGACAAGGGTCGAGGGATTATCAGATGACCTCGACGGAACTCGTAAGATTATTGCAAGAATTCTTGATCTCTGGCCTAATTCAGAAGGTGGCCCTTACGAGGAAGATTAGGATGTTCACTGGGATAGTATCAGGATTCGTCTCCGTCAAAGGCGTAGAGGATAGAGGAAGTTTCTGGTCCATGAGTGTGGATCTTGGAAGGTTCAAAGAAAATCTGGAAATAGGTGCAAGCGTGTCGATTGATGGAGTTTGTCTTACTGTAGTGTCAGTTGATGCTGATGATGTTTATTTTGATGTAATCGAAGAGACCCTCGACAGGACTACGTTGGGAAATGTCAAAGTTGGGGATTACGTGAATGTAGAGAGGTCTTTGAGAGTTGGGGATGAACTAGGCGGGCATATTCTGTCTGGCCATGTAATGACTACCTCTAAGATAATAGAAAAAGTTGAGAATGAAGGTTGTATTGATTTGTTGATTGAGAATAAAGAAGAGTTCTCAGACTATATACTAGAGAAAGGATATGTTGCAATTGATGGAATGTCACTAACAATAGGGGAAGTATCAGAGGAGTATTTTTCTCTGCATATAATTCCTGAAACGCTACGTGTAACTACCATTGAATCAAAATCAGAGGGAGACAGGGTGAATATCGAGATAGATTCTAGAACACAAGCAATTGTTGACACGATCAAGAAGATGGGGGTTTCATCATGAGCAGGAGGATTGCAATTGTATGTGGGTCATTCCATAAATCGGAAGTTCAGAGGATGCTAGAATGGGCATCAAATGAAGCAAGTAAGAACGGGCTTACAGTTGAGGAGGTTGTATGGGTGCCAGGGGCTATGGAAGTGCCTCTGGCTCTCGATCGATTATTGTCCAGAGATGATATTGAGGGAGCGGCCTGTCTTGGAATCATCGAGAAGGGGCAAACTCAACACGGACTTGCTATGGGCCAGGCCGTAATCAAATCAATTGTAGAGCTTCAAATTATTCATGAGAAGCCCGTAGGATTGGGCATAATCGGTCCTGGGGCAGAGCCGGAGCACATTGAACCAAGGTTAGAGCCTCATGCTAGAGCGGCCATAGCTGCAGTTTGTGCCATGATTGAGTGATTATTAGAGAGGCATAGTTGAAGGGCGTCCCCCCATTGGGGTGTTCGTGACAGGTGTAGTACGTAAGGTGATAATAATTGGTTCGGGGCCTGCTGGATACACAGCAGGACTGTATTCCGCTAGAGCTCTATTGGAGCCACTAATGTTTGCAGGATACATGTCAGGAGGGCAGTTAATGCTGACCTCTGATATTGAAAATTTTCCAGGATACCCTCAGGGAATTGGAGGTCCTGAGATGATGATGGAATTGCGTGAGCAGGCCGAGAGATTTGGCCTAGAGGTACAGGACAAGAATGTTGAGAAGGTTGACCTCGATAGCAGACCTTATCGCGTCTGGGTCGAAGGGGAAGAGTACAGAGCTGAATCGATAATTATCTGTACGGGGGCTGAATCGATATGGCTTGGAGTCGAAGGGGAAGAAGCTCAGAAGGGAAGAGGGATTTCTACCTGTGCAACATGCGATGGTGCATTCTTCAAAGATGAAGAGGTAATCGTTGTCGGAGGAGGAGACTCTGCCATGGAAGAAGCCACTTTCCTGACTAGATTTGCCAAAAGGGTCACTATTGTTCACCGTAGAGATGTTTTTAGGGCTTCTAAAGTAATGTATGAAAGAGCTGTAAATCATGAGAAAATAGAGATAAAGACATTCAAGAATGTGAGTTCTTGGCTTTCAGATGATAATGGACTTACTGGAGCTGTTTTAGAGGATCCCCGGGATGGCAGCAAGGAAAATATTGACTGTACGGGAGCTTTCATTGCCATTGGGCATAAGCCAATTACAAAATTCCTAGAAGGGCAAATTGAGACAGATTCTAGTGGCTATATATTGCACAAGGAAAATACCATGACTAGTAAAGATGGTGTCTTTGCGGCAGGGGATGTAGTCGATACCAGATATCGTCAGGCGATTACAGCGGCGGGAATGGGTTGCCAAGCGGCCATAGATGCGGAGAAGTGGCTGGAAAGCCAGCATTGACATTTTTGGAGGATAAGGACAATGTCCTTCTTGCCCACGGGGCGTGACGTGAAACATGAGCTTTCGGAGGAGAATCGTCGAAGATATGCTAGACATTTGGTACTTCCGAGTGTCGGTGAAGAAGGCCAGATTAGGCTACTCAATTCATCCGTCCTCGTAGTTGGCGCGGGTGGCCTAGGCTCTCCTGCAATGATGTATCTAGCAGCCGCTGGGGTTGGCAGAATAGGGATAATGGATGATGATTTCGTGGAAGAATCTAATCTTCAGAGGCAGATCATCCATTCTACCTCCTCAATTGGAGATGCTAAAGCAAATTCTGCGGCCGAGAGAATCAGTTTACTAAATCCGGGAATAGAAGTGATTTCCATAGTGGGCAGATTGGATGAGAGTAATGCTAAGTCCGTGATTAAAGGATATGATATTGTCATAGATGGAACTGATAATTTTGCCTCTAGGTATCTTATAGGAGATGTATGTGAAATATTGGAAAAGCCATGGGTATTCGGCAGTATTCATCGATTCGAAGGTCAGGTATCAACATTCAATTTTGAGAATGGGCCCAACTATAGGGATCTTTTTCCTGAATCCCCGCCTCCTGAATTAGCTCCAAATTGTTCTGAAGCGGGAGTTCTTGGAGTACTTCCAGGGATTGTGGGAACTATTCAGGCTACTGAAGCTATCAAAGTCATACTTGGCATAGGGGACGTTCTAAGTGGCAAGCTTCTGACAATAGATTCTCTAACAATGATTACTAGGGTCCTGTCATTCGGTTCAGACTCGAGAAGGAGCCGTGGCTCTGGAATTGGAAAGGAGGGGAAGTCTTTGAAGTCTGTATCGCCAGTAGAATTTGTTAGACTAAAGAATGAGGGATGGAATCCATTCCTTCTAGATGTTAGGTCTGAATCTGAGGAGTCGATTACATCGATAGAGGGTACTGACCTGAGAATCACACATACATCGGTCCCAGCTAGATATGAAGAAATTCCAACGGACAGGGATATCGTGGTATACTGTAGGACCGGAGGTAGATCGGGCGCAGTAGTAAGGTTCCTTGGCCAATCGGGATACGATTCTGAACGAGTTTTGAATTTAGAAGGAGGAGTTCATCTCTGGTCTGATACGGTTGATTCTTCAATTATTAAGTATTAAATGTGGTTTTATTTATTCTAGTACAACGTTTTTTTGTGGTATTTACAATAAAATATTATGATTTTTTTGATATATTCTCAATAAAATAATAAATTGCGGTAAAAATATAATCAGTGAAACGAATAATTGTTGTACTAAATACTCTTCGGAGTACCATGTCTGGACGTCAGGGGATATGGAAGTGCCCAAATTGTGGGAAGCACCAGGCATGGAAAGTAAGAAGCTCCTCAACGACCAAACTAGATAGAAAATGTATAGAATGTGACAATAGGATAAGGGTCACTCTAGACAGGTCTTCCTCAGGCCAAGGAAGGAAAGAATCTGTTGAAATATGGGAAAGATCGCCTAAATTGGCAGATGAAGAATTGAGTAGGGAAATCAGATTAAGAGACTCTCAAGGAGAGGCTAGTGTACCAAATGAAGATAATGGGCCTAGGATAGTTCATAGTCAATCTGGATTGGCACAAATTTTTGCCGAAAAATGGAAACCTCTGGAAGGGCTCTATTTTCCTAGTAAAGTGGACTGTAAAATAATACGTTCTGAGCTTCTTAGATTCATTTCTGAGAGGAACGAGGGTTATTTGCACTTGGTTGCAGAATGTTGGGACGCTATGGATAAGCCGTCTCTATTCGGAGGCCTTGACTTCCATGAATTCAGCACCAGATTTGAGGAACGGATACTTGAAAATCTTTCTCAGAGAATTTTAGAGCCGCATTTGATTGATATCAGAGAGATGGAAGTAATGCCTAGGAGAAGGGGCGTGACCCATATTGGTAGAAGATCGATAAGGCTGGCTCTGGACATCAGAATTTGCTTACGTAGAATTGCATATTATCATTCCATAACAATCGAACAGCGAATGGATTGGCAGAGATGGATGCTAAGAACCAGAATAGTTGATGAGCATCTAAAAGATCTATTTACGAATGGACTGGAAATGCAAGATGGCAGTAAGTTCACAGGCAAGGGATTCAGATCGACATGGCAAGAAGGGGTCGTTGCGTGTGCATCAGCGATGACCAGGGCAGTGGACCTACCAAGTTTGGAAGCGGACTATGCTGATGTCATTGCCCCAATGATTCGAGATACTGGATTGGCCATGGCCATGGGGCAGACCCCAACGGAGGTCTTCGCGGCTCAGATGGGCAAGGCAGAGTCTTACATGGACGGGGGAAGCCCTGGATCGGGAGGGCGGGATCTCCATATTGGAAATTGGGAGAAGAGGGTTTTGCCCCCTACTGCCCCTCTGCCGACTGCCAGTGCTACCACTACGGGAATAGCTCTAGCGGCGCAGAGACTTGGCGTTTCACGTTTTCATTTGGCCCCTGTTGGGGAAGGATGCAGTAGCAGTGGAGAGTTCTGGGAGGCGATGAACCTCGCCGGCACCCGTGGCCTACCGATATGTTACATGATCCAAAATAATCAGATAGCTTTGGATACATTTGTTATTGGACAATCGGGCGCGGAGACTTTTGGAGATAAGGGTGCCGCGATGGGGATTCCATCATGGACCATTGATGGTTCCGATCCTGGACAATTCTACGCATCTACAGCAGTGGCCAGAGAGATCGCACTGTCAGGAGGCGGATCCACCTTGATCCATGTCGAAACAATGAGGGGGTGTGGGCATGCCCATCACCATGACGACCTCTATCTTGGTTCTGTCACCGGAACTCCCCCTGGTTATGTACATAGGGAACTACTAGAATATTGGTCGGAGAAGGATCCGATTCCCAATCATCATGAGTTACTAATTAGGAATGGCTGTGGCGAGAAATTACTGTCCGAGATGGAGGCAGATGAGAGGCAGATGATTGATAATTGCAGAAATGAGATGGAGGCAATGCCTTGGCCAGAGGGCCATTCTGTGGGAGAAGGGGTGACCAGCATAACTGATGCACGGAGTCACGCTCAGCAAATCAGCGACTTGGATCAACAGGCTTCGATTTCTGAATCCCCACTAAGTTCCGGTGAAGAATCTTTAATTTTTTCAGAAGCTTCAAACTCTTGGACATTTAGTAGATCTATTCAAAATGCAATGGTAGAGATTGCTGAAACTTACGGCGACAAAGTTGTATTCATGGGCGAAGATATGGAAATAGCAGGTGCCTTCGGAATGAATTTGCCTCTCAAAGCAAGGGGCCATGAGGATAAACTTCTGGATATGCCCCTGTCCGAGGCGATTATAATTCACTCAGCGACCGGAGCCGCTTTGGGTGGGATGAGGCCTGTTGCAGAAATTCAATTCGGTGGCTTCGCGGCATTGGCCATGAATCCCCTGATTAATAATGCGGCGCAATTGAGATGGAGATGGGGGGCTGAAGTTCCATTGACTGTAAGAATCCCATTGGGGGCCAAAACAAGAAGCGGGCCATTTCATGCGAATATGATCGAATCTTGGTTTACCAACGATCCAGGGCTAGTCATAGCTTTCCCGAGTAATCCTCAAGATGCATATGATCTCATGATAGAGGGGCATTCAATTCCCGATCCGGTTCTCTTCTTGGAACATATAGGACTTTACGGCCTCAGAGGAGGTAAAACTGGTTGGGGTGATTCGATTAATCAGATAGTTGATACTGAATCAGTAAAGGGAAGATTATCCTCGGGTGAGCTGTCAATAGGCAAGGCTAGTATCATCAGAGGAGGCGTTGACCTGACAATTATCACTTGGGGGGCGATGGTCCATGTGGCACTGGAGGCCGCTAGACGCGCGTCTAAAGAAGGATTTGAGGTAGAAGTGATAGATTTGAGAACAATACAGCCTTTCGATGAGAGGACTTGTATCGAGTCTGTGAATAGGACTGGTAGAATGATTATTCTACAAGAAGCTCAATGGACTGGAGGAATCGGCCACACGATAAGTAGCAGAATCATAGAGCAGTCTTTTTGGAGTCTTGAATGCGCACCTGTGGTAATAGGTGCTTTAGACACTCCAGTACCTTTTTCACCCTCCCTAGAAGACCACACTGTTCCAACAGTTGATTTGGTATTAAGGCACATAATCAGATCGTGTGGCTGACCAAGGTTGATTGGAAACGGTCATGAGTGTAATTGGTACGCGGTAACCATGGATTGGGTGCTAGTCATAGCAGGATTCATCCTCTTGATGAGTGGAGGGGAGGTCATAGTACAGGGGGCGATTGTTATCGCTAGGAGAATGCGTGTCCCGCCTTTACTGATTGGATTCACCATAGTTGCCGTGGGAACATCTCTTCCAGAATTAGCTGTCTCCCTAGAAGCGGTTGCTGGAAACCAACCAGACTTGGCGATAGGCGGAGTTATGGGGTCGAATGTAGCGAATGTGATGCTTGTTCTTGGTACGGCTTCAATGCTAGGTGCGGCTAGCGACCCAGGGGTGGGAGTTAGAAGAGATGCCAAAGCAATGATGTTCGCCTCAATGATGCTCCTAGGAGCTGTTTACTTAGGAGAAATAAGTAGGTCTTTTGGTGGATTAATGCTGATTTGTCTAGTTGCCTACTATGTATACTCATACGTCAACACCAACCAGGAGGAGTCGGAGATTGAAGATAGTTGGGTACCTGACAATATTACGATAGCGGCCCTAGTGACTGTCATAGGAGGGGTACTTATCTGGAAGGGTGCCGATTTCCTGATAGAAGGAGCTACTGGGATCGCCTCAAGTATGGGAATCTCAGAGGCAATTATCGGACTTTCAGTGGTTGCATTGGGAACATCACTTCCAGAACTAGCGGTAACCATAGTGGCCGGATTACGAGGCCAAGGTGGTGTTGCAGTGGGTAATGTATTGGGATCCAATATGATGAATATTTTTGGAATATTGGGTATAACAGCTCTGATAGGAGGAGGGATTTCTGTGAACCCGGGATTTGCAGAAAGGGACATATGGGTAATGCTACTAACTTCTGGACTGGTCGCGGCAATGCTACTTGATGGAAGAGAGATTGGCCGGAGGACCGGTTTTTCTATGGTTGCCGGTTATATTTTGTACATGGCATACCTCTACCTCTAAGACAGGTCACCCAGTCCAATGCTCATGGTCGACTTCGTTTTGAGTGAGGAGCAACGTATGCTTCAGCAACTTGCAAGAGATTTTGCCGAGGATGAAATCAAGCCTAATGCGGGTAAATGGGACAGCAATAGTCAGTTTCCAAGAGATTGTATAAAGAAAGCCAGTGATTCTGGTCTTTTGACTCTTAAAATTCCAGAAAAATATGGAGGCGGGGGGATGGGCTCCTTTGAGGAAGTTTTAGTCTGTGAAGAATTTGGAGCTGGTGACCCGGGTTTCGCCACTGCCTGCGGCAGCACCATGCTAGCATCATACCCCATCCTCACTGGAGGCACAGAAGACCAGAAAGAAAGGTACATGACGAAGGTTTCAGAGGGTTGCATCGCATCATATTGCGTTACTGAGCCGGGTGCTGGGAGTGATGTCCAATCCATACAGACAGAAGCAACAAAAGATGGTGATGATTACATTATCAATGGTAGCAAGATGTGGATTACTGGGGCAGGGTACGCCGACTGGTTCTTCGTTCTAGCTTACACTGATAAAAAAGCGGGATACCGGGGAATGAGTGGTTTCATTGTCGATTCCTCATCTCCCGGAATAGAGCTGGGGAAGAAAGAAGAAAATATGGGTCAGAGATGCTCTGACACTAGATCTGTAACTTTCAACAATGTCAGAGTACCTTCCGATAATCTTGTGGGGGGGGAGGAAAACGGGGGATGGATGAATGCAATGAAGGCTTTCGACCTATCTCGACCAACAATCTCGGCTCATGCCGTAGGAAATGCCAGAGGCGCATTAGAAGAGGCTATTGAATACTCAATTGATAGGAGTACTTTCGGCAAGCCCATCTTTAAACACCAGGCAATATCATTCATGTTAGCTGATATGGCTACCAAAGTAGAGGCGGCCAGACTACTGACTTGGAAGGCGGCTTTGAAATGTGACTCAGGAGAGAGAAATACGCTCGAGGCTGCTCATGCAAAGAGATTCGCTGCTGATATGGCCATGGAAGTTACTACTGATGCTGTCCAGATTTTTGGAGGGTACGGATACTCAGAAGAGTACCCAGTAGCCCGAAGGATGAGAGGCGCCAAGGTCGTACAAATCTTCGAAGGGTCTAGTCAGATTCAGAGACTAATAATTGGAAGAGAGATGATTCGTGAGAAATAGTGTGAGTCCTGAAATTGGTTGCATCATACTAGCCGCGGGCAGGAGTAGTAGGCTTGGAAGGCCTAAGTCTCTAATTGAAGTAGGGGAGGTGTCGTTAATCTCATGGACATTATCTAGGTTGAATAAGTTAGAACTAAGTCCGATAGTGGTGACAAGGAAGGATTTAGTCGAGAAAATTACAGGCTCTGTTGGAAATGTAGAAATTATCGTTAATGAGCAACCAGAACTTGGCAGAACCGGTTCTGTAAAGAAAGGATTGGCGTACCTCAAGAAAAGACTGAGTGGAGATATGAAAATCCTTATTGTCCCAGTAGATAGACCCGGGTTCTCCATGTCCACTGTTGAATTACTAGTTTCCTCTGAATCTAGTTCGTGCCCCTCTAAGGATGGCAAGGGAGGACATCCATTGATTGTAGATAATTATGATGTTAACAGGATTCTAGAAGCTCCTTCTGACGCTCCTCTGAATAGCATAATTAATCCGAACAGAATAGTCGTTGAGGACGAATACCTCCATTTGAATATCGACACTCAGGAGGATGTAGATGAGTTTCTCAGGGTTGCAGACTTTCTGCTAGAGAGGGATACTCGCCCATAGCCCACAGGAAAATTAAACCAACTAGAATGGCTGGCATAGTAGTATGAATTGTGGCCCAAATTGAGGCTACTTTATGACGAACTAGTAATGGGAACAATGCATCACCATCTTGGGAAATGGCATTTGCGACCAATGCTGGGAATGAGATTATTCCCTCCACATAGGCCGATATAGCGATAATCTGAGGACCACAACCTGGAACTAAACCGACTGCGGCCGCCATGGTAACGGCCCCAACTCCTGCTCCATGATTGGAGAGATCAGTTTCAGAAATACCAGATAGAATCATTCCGAATTCAAATACAAGATAAGCTATTACGACCCAGAAAGTTACGAAAGCGGTCTCGGATGCCGCATGCACTAATGTCTCATCGAAGGAGTTTAATTTGTCCCCTATTGTTGCCTCTGTATCATCTCGAATGAAATTCTTAGAAGAAATGTATAGAATTATAGACAGTAGAGTTCCAATGAATCCTACCCAAGTCACAATTCCATCACGAGTGGTCAGATCCCAAACTAGCTCAGGCGAATACTCTGGATCCTGTGCATACCAGATTAGTAGAAGAATGGCCAGACAAAAGCCAACGGCAGTTACTACCCACCAAGCTCTGTACCCTTGATGTAGTACTCTGTAGCCAAATCCATCTGGAGCCTCTCTCGGCATTTCCTTAATTATACTATTATCTTGAGTCAAATCAGATATCTCTTTGGCCACTGATAAATTAGAATTAGGCCATATTTTTCCGAGTGGAGAGGAGGGCGTAACTGCCAATCTATCTACTGCGAATCCCCACATGACAGCAACTGTGAATGATGTCAGATGTACTGCAATAACAGGGGCTAGGAAAGAAATGTCCTGAAAGACTGCGCCTATTAGGACAAATGCGGCGTCCCCCAGTGTTGCTATCAGTGTTGCAATTACCGTACCATAGGTAACATATCCTTTAGTGTACATGGGCATTACAATAATCGCCCCTCCACATCCCGGAGTAAGGCCCATGATGGCCCCGATGAGTGGTTGTATTGTCTTATTTTTTCTTATCCATTCCACGAATTTGCCAGCAGTGACGTATTGCAGCCAGCTGAACAGTAGGACCATTACTGCCACGAAAACTGTGACTGCCAAGAAGGCATCACGCATTGATACTACCAGTACCTCTAAGGCTTGGTCAAGAGTAATTCCTGACACCACATGTTATTGGCGGGGCTGTGTGACTATCAAACTTAGCTATCTGAAATTTTGGTTTTTGGCCTGATTACTTCAATTAAGGGCCTTTGTGGGCATATTCTAGTTCTGATCTCGAAAGCACAAGCCCAAAGTGCTCCGCCGGGGTCCCAGAGTCGTGTCACGAGCTGTTCTTTCGTGGGTGGTAGAGAGGCTTGATGCTGGAGAGAGAGTAGCGATAGCATCTGTCATTGAAGCCTTAGGGAGTGTTCCTGGTAAACCGGGAGCTAAACTAGCTATCTCTTCTTCGGGGGAAAAATTCGGGACTGTTGGAGGTGCCGGTCTTGAGCTCAGGGTAGAGGCGGGACTCAGAAAAATGCTGTCTGTGGCAAAGTCTGAAATGAGGAAGAAAGGAGGGAAGATCGAGACTTACTTACTATACAAGGATGGGAAAGGAAAAGAAGTTGTGGCCCTTGATAGCTTGTGCGGGGGTCGGCTGAAAGTGTCTTTGGAAGTCATTGAACCAGTTCCCCATGTACTGATTGCTGGAGGGGGTCATGTCGGTAAATCTGTCTCCATTGTGTGTGACACACTAGGGTGGCAACACAGTGTTTTTGATATCAGGAGCGAGTTCTCCAATCAAGAAAGATATCCTTCTGCAACTGAGATAATCTCATGCTCTGTTGTAGATTTCCTAAACATGGAAAATTCTTCCTCGGTAGCCAGATTCTCAGATATCCTAGTACTTGGACACGATTGGTCAGTAGATCAAGAGCTCCTAATAGGCCTACTTGGAATGTCTCCGGAGAATCTCAGGATCGGAGTCATTGGATCCAAGACTAAATGGAAGGGTTTTGTTGGTGCGGCCATTGAATCGGGGATAAGTGACGATGACTTATCCAAGGCTAGATGCCCGATTGGATTAGACATTGGTGCCGATACTCCTGAAGAGATAGCCGTGGCCATATGTGCAGAAATTCTATCGATGGAAAGAGACGCCAATTAGACGAAGACTGAAATTAGTCCTCCCTGACCGAGTGACGTGCGAGTAACCGTCGTCGGGATCATGTCCTTGTTATTGATGCCACTATTTAGTGGGTGTATTCTTTGGGAAGATTCTGTTTCGGTTACTGAAGAAATCGCAGTGGGTGAGGAAATTCGATCTTACACTGTGGTGGCACCGATTGATACCGGGATTAACGTCTATCACAATCACTTCATTATGAACGAGAGTTATCCCCAAACATTACTTGACGGCTTGAATGTCACAATGGTATGTGATATCTCTACTGAGGGTACTTGGCAGGAAAGATATGAAGCCGATAAAGCGGATTGCTGGGACTTGATTACACCTTCAGATATTGTTTGGTTCAAAGGGACTAGAATTATTGGTACATCCCCTGATAATGGAACTGAAATTCCAATCCTAGATGATCCTCAAGATGGACATGGTACGGCAGTCACGGGAGCTGTGCTAGATGCCAATCCGGATGCAGTGATTTTTTTCGTAGAGGGCTTTAGCGATGCTGCGGTTCTTGCTGCGGCCAATCAGCCATTAGTCGATATCATCACTACTAGTTTTGGACCCATTGGATCGGTACCGGTTCCGGGAATAGAAGATGCCACCAAGGTTGCAGTTGTTCAGAATAAGAAAATTCACGCTGGGGCGGCGGATAACTCCCCTTCTCCTGCTGTCCAGGACTCTACTGCTGGACCTCCTTGGAGCATTGGTGTTTCGGGGTATGCTGAGGAAGGCGACGATCAGAAAGAGACTATGAGTGGGTCGTATCCAGACATTGCCGCAGATTGGACTCAAATTCTTCCAAATCATGACGATATAGACGGATATCATGAAACCTCTGGTACCTCGTTTGCCACCCCCAGAACAGCCGGACTACTATCGAAGATCATACTTACTCTGAGATTCGAATATAATGACTACTCGTCTGGAGCCGATCCGATAATGAGATCAGGATTTTTGATACAAGGAGATGGTATGAATATCTCCAATGACCAATTACGGGATGCCCTAAATCAGTCTGCTTGGTATCCCTCATCATCCACATGGAACCCATTGTCAGGAACAATGCCAATTTCTCCTGTAGCGCCTTGCTCGCAAGTAGGCTGGGGAGTAGTCAATGAGAGCAATGTTCAACCCATTATTAATCACTTGAAAGGAGTGTCTGAGATGCCACAGAGACCTTCAGACGTTGTGATGTGCATGGAAGCCAATCAAGCAATTAGAGAAGCCTACTGGACATAGAAAATATACTTGAAAAAAATATTTATCTGCACCGATGGATTCAATAAAGAACTTCATCAAGTTAATTTGTGAGAAGAGTTACTCTGAGATGGAATCTCTCCTCACTTAGAGGCTCTAAGGAAATCTCCAAGATACTCAATATTGTTGAGAGTATAGAGGTGCTTAGTCATCTTTCTGTAACAAGAGAGGGAGTTATTCAACTGGCGGAAATAAGACTGAAAGAAGGCAAGAAGCTGGAAGATATTTCTGGAATCGATTGGCTCGAAGTAATAGAGGTTCTTGAGGAGGAGGAGGATTCCTTAGTAGTTAGCTTACTATGTACTCATTCTTTTGCTAAATCGGCCATAGAACTTTCAAATATCCAGGTTTACCCACCATATGGAATTGATTCTGTCAGGGGAATGGAGATCCGGATGTCCGGGCTTTCTGGTTCGGTCGGAAGGTTTGTATCCATACTCAGAGTCATACTCCCCCCTGACAAAATAAGTGTAAACTCAATAAGAGATGCAGAAAGAAATGGTTGGACTGATGGCCTAACTGATAAGCAGAAAGAAGTAATTTCTTATGCCATTAGAAGTGGTTACTTCAAACCAGATTCGAAGATCAAATTAAAGGATCTTGCCGAAGGCCTAGGGATGGCCAGAAGTACTCTTGGCGAACATATGAAAAGAGCTGAACATGAAATCATGAAGAAAGTGGCCGAGGATCTTGATTGACCCTAAGGGAGTCAAAACAAAACGCTCAAGTCGTTGACTGCCCCGGTTCGTGTAATGGTGCAGTACAGTCTACCCATGGTGCCCGGGCCAGACAAGATCAACTGGGAAGCCCGAGTAAATGGAAGGATGGTCAGTTTTCCTATAGACAGTAATGCCATTCTACTGGATATTCTACGAGATAAAGGAGGTAGCCTAGGTACCAAAAGAGGGTGCGATATGGGGACCTGTGGCTGTTGTAGCGTAATGATTGATGGAACGCCAAAACTGTCCTGTCTAGTGCTAGCACAAGAGGCAGACGGATGTGAGATTACCACCGTAGAAGGTTTGTCTTCTGGTCATCATCTACATCCGATTCAACAGACCTTTGCAGATTGTGGGGGCAGTCAATGTGGCTTTTGTACTCCCGGTTTTCTAGTAGTTTCTGCGGCTCTTCTAGAAGAGAATCCATCTCCTACGAAGGATGAAATAAAAACAGCAATTGAAGGAAATCTATGCAGGTGCACGGGTTACCAACAAATTGTTGAAGCTATTTCCAAGGCCTCTGAAATATTAGTATCTGGAAACGAAATAGAAGATTCAACTTCGCCTAAGAGTGATCCTCACCCAGGCTTTGCAGGAGAGTAGGCAGATGTCAATTGAAGATGATTCGTCCAGGATTGGAAAAGATTCAGACTCTCCGCCTCCCAATGAGATGGTTGGATATAGGCAGCAACCTGGAAAATTGCCATTTTCGAAACCCGGCTCTGGAGGCAAAAATCGCTTTTCGGAACCGACTGATCAATCGATGATTCCCGAGTCTAGAGGAGGAGGACTAGCTCAACCTTGGGGGTCCCATAAACACGATAGCCTAGTTAGTGGCCAAGTTATTGGTAAGCCAACTTCTCTGGTAGACAGTAATTGGAAGATTACTGGACAAGCCAAGTATGGGGATGATATTAGACTCCCTGGCGAGATTATTGGTAGAATTCTTCGAAGCCCTCATCACTATGCCAGGGTACTCTCTATAGACATTAGCAAAGCAATGGAGTTGCCCGGTGTCTTGGGAATAGCAACTGGAGATGATGCTCCGGGAAAGTTTGGAGTACTACCTGTGACTAAGGATGAGCATGCCATGGCTGTTGAAAAGGTCAGACATGTCGGTGATTTGGTTGCATGTGTGGCCGCAGTTGACGAGTTGACTGCCAGAGAGGCGTGCAGATTGATAGAAGTTGAATATGAAATCTTGGACTCGGTTCATGATATCAAGATGGGTTTGGAGAACTCTGAAAACCCAATCCATGACAGAGGGAAGTACCATATTGGAGAGTCAAATGTTCAGAAGAGGGTTTTCCAACAATTTGGAAATGTTTCAGAGATGAAAGAAAATTCCATTGCGAGTCATAAAGCCGATTGGACTTTCACAGGAGTTAATCATGGGTTTACAGAGCCGCATGCCGTAGTTGCTCACTGGGATCCTTCTGGAAGGCTGACCCTTTACACGCCACAGCAAGTCCCTCATTACCTCCATAGAGCTCTTGCGGACGTCTTGGAGGTACCGATGCACCAGATTAATGTCTACAGAACATTCGTCGGAGGTGGATTTGGAGGCAAATCCGATCCTTTTCCCCACGAGATGTGTGCAGCGATCTTGGCTCGCAAGACAGGTAGGCCAGTGAGAATAAACTTCGACAGAGAGGAGGTTTTTTGGGTCAATAGAGGGCGTCATCCCTCCAAGATATCTATGTCACTTCATGCAGACTCGGAAGGTAGATTGTGCGGAATAGAAACAGATGCGCTGATTGACGGGGGGGCGTTTGCCTCCTTCGGCCATGTGACAACCTACTACAACGGAGTTCTTCACACGGCCCCATATGAAATCGGAGCATTTCACTATACTGGAGCTAGGGTCTGGACTAACAAGCCAGCCAGCGGCGCGATGAGGGGGCACGGTGCAGTTAATTCAAGATGTGCTGTTGAGACTGGAATAGACGATTTATCGGAAAGATTGGGCGTTGACCCGATAGACTTCAGGTTAGCTAATCTCTTACCTCCACATAGCGCTACGATCACAGGATTTAGAGTGACTAGCATAGGAATGAGGGAATGTTTAGAGAGAGTTAAGAAAGAGTCTAATTGGGAAGAGAAATTTAGGAAAATGCCACTTGGAAAGGGAATAGGCATAGGATGCGGATTCTTCATTTCAGGAAGTGGGCTACCAATTCACTGGGACCCCAACAAATTCCCACATGCTACAGTCCATCTCAAGATAGATATGGACGGAGGAGTGACGGTTCATACTGGAGCGGCGGATATAGGACAAGGATCTGACACTGTTGTCGCTCAATCGGTCGCTGAAGTCCTAGGACTTCCCCTTGACATGATAAGGGTGAGGAGCAGGGAGAGCGACACATCGCCGGTTGATCTTGGGTCTTATTCATCCAGAGTTACTTTCATGAATGCCAATGCCGCTATATCTGCAGCGATGGAAATCAGAGATGAGTTGCTTAATGCGACCAGTGAAATCACTGGAGCCCCTACTGAGTCCTTGGTCATTGGTGACCGTAGAATATTCAAAAAAATTGATCCTGCGGTGGGCGTTTCCTATCTAGAGGCATTACACAGGGCCCAGGAAGATAGGGGCGCTTTGGTTTCGTCTGGGTCTTACAGAACCCCTCCCATGGGGAGGGCGCACAAGGGAGCGGCCGCTGGGCTGGCTCCTGCATACTCGTTCTCAGCATATGTTGCAGAAGTCGACGTTGATGTAGAGACGGGGCAGACGAAAGTGGAAAGAGTATGGGCCGCTCATGATTGTGGCAAGGCCCTGAATCCACTTGCTGTTGAAGGGCAGATTATTGGTTCATGCCATATGGGGATGGGACAGGTACTGAGTGAAGAAATGAAGTATGGGAGAACAGGACACCTCATTAATCCAGATTTACTTGACTACAAGATACCCACAGTTCATGAGATGCCTCACGTAACGCCGATAATTGTTGAGTCTAATGATCCGGAGGGACCCTTCGGTGCTAAAGAAGCTGGAGAAGGGCCGCTTCTCCCGATTTTACCTGCAGTGGTCAATGCTGTTTACGATGCCATTGGGGTTAGGGTCGATGAATTACCAATTACTCCTGATAGACTTTACAAGGAAATTGAGAAGAGATGTAGGAAAGAAAAGATTGGGGATCCTCTGGACTTGACTTCTCCAACTCTTCTTTTCTCCCCGTTGCAGGAAACTCTTGTAGAACGAGCGTCCTTGCATTCTGACAGGGATATTGAGAGACGTCATGATGATGATCCGCCTCCCTATCATAACGGTGCCCTATTCGGGCTTGATCCCGAAGTTCCCGGGGACGAACAGGATTCGAGATGGGGCGCGGTTGTCATCCCTCCTGAAGGTTATTTGGATAATCCTGGGCTAGCTGGTAGTGCTTGGAAGCATGCTGAGAGACGTCATAGGGAGGACTAGTAATGAGGATGCCTCCGTTCAATCTGCATAATCCATCAACTCTAGAGGGCGCCCTCGCGAAGGCTTCTGAATTGGAATCATCTGGTGAAGAATTCGATTGGATCTCAGGGGGGACTGACTTAATTCCCAATTACAAATGGCACCTCAATACCAAGAAGAATGTCATATCCCTATCGGGAATTGAGGAGCTCCATCAATTAGGGGAAGATAGAATTGGGGCGATGGTTACGCTTCAAGAATTGGTCGAGTCAGATTCTATACACCCGCTAATCAGCGAGGCGGCTAGCAAGGTTGCCAGTGTAATGATCAGAAGATCTGCCACACTTGGAGGAAACATTTGCTTGGATACTAGGTGCTTCTGGTATAACCAAACTGAGCAATGGAGAGAGTCGATAGAATGGTGCCACAAATGTGATTGTGGGACAGGTGCGGATTGTAGAGTGATCCCGAATCAGAATGAGCTCTGTGTAGCTACTTACCAGGCCGATATGGCCCCAGTTCTGATGTGCTTGGGCGCAACCATCCACCTCTCATCCCCAAGGGGATCCAGATCTATGCCTATTAACGAATTCTTCAAGCTAGATGGGATGACTAGGAATGTACTGGAAAATGGAGAGATAGTCACCCATGTTACACTGCCAGAAGACTTGTCTGAGTGGAAGGGAGACTATCAAAAATTACGTCAAAGAGAGAGTTGGGATTTCCCTGAGGCCGGAGTGGCTGTCACTTGGAAAATGGGAGCAGATGGGCCGGTTGGACTACGTGTAGCGACAACCGGCCTAGAATCCATACCATCTTTACATATTGAACAGGCAGAACAGGCGTTGGAAAATTGGAATGGGGAGGAGAGTATTCTGTCGCTTTCCGAGTCAATAAGAAAATCTGTGAAACCGGTTCTAAACACTTGGTTCCCGCCCTCTTATCGAAGGAAGATGGTCAAAGTTCTAACTAGGAGGGCTTGCAAGGGCATTATGGGGGGCCAATCTTGAGAACTGCGGTTATTTTTCTTTCAGTCATATTAGTGATGTGTCTTCTGGCGCCTTTCAGTGTATCTCAACAACCCAGTCCACCTGAATGGGGCTTGGGAATTGACCACCCTCAGGAAGATGAGGATGAGCCATTCATAGTCAATAATAGGGGAACTGTGATCATTAGATTCTTTGTTTACAATGATGAGTTGCTTCCGATTACAATTGACTTAGCATATGAAGTACCATTCGAGGGAGAGTTTGACGGACCGGAGTCCGAAACGATAGGTGCCGGGGATAACAAAACATTCTCTCTGACGATAGTCGGTATTGAAGTGGGGGACTTTTCGGCTGAAACAACAGAGGAGTTTAGTATCACAGGAACGTTAGTAGCCAGAGGTTCCGTACCTCAGCCAATTCCTGATTCAAGAGAAGGAGTGGGGGAATTACAGATTCCCACGATCCACTCACTAAGTGCGACATTGTCTGAGCCTGTCGGCCCCATGAACTCTGGTTCAGAAATGACTCTGATCCTAGAAGTCAGAAATCTCGGTAACGTAGTAGATAGGGTCGGTTCTGTTGAGGTCTCTGATAACTGCCCGTTGCTGACAACGGACAAAGGCCTTGATTCACTCACTACCAAAGATATATCCATTGGGGCACAAATTCAAGCTAGCCTAATAGTTACAGCGTCCCAGAGTCATCCGCAGAGGAACTGCGATATTGAAGTGACGGTTTCTTCCAATGGCGCGACAAACTCAGGGGGCTCTGAGATGTCAGAAGACAATGTTAGGGTCTCTGTTGAGCCTCCTCCAACAAATCAGGAGGACCAAGAAAGTCCGGGAGGAAATGATGACATCGTTGAAGAAGTAGTCAGTTCAAATCTGCCGTTTCCTGGAGTATTGTCTGCTGTTTCTGTCATTTTTTTGGCCTCAATGAAAAGAAGAAATAGTGCATAGGCGCCTTAGAATACAATTCTCATTAATCATGTCATTTGGTCCAAATTGGTAGGATTGACTTCAAAAACATACCCGAACATATAATTGTACAATCGCGCTCCGCTCAGCACCGTAGGTGCTAAATTGAACCTAGGTTAGGAAGTTGATATTAGTGGAGGATAGTGACGGTGGCCGAGAATTTGGCACATACGTCACTTGGTCCCTAGGAGTAACAACCGCGTTACTGCTAATTCTACCAATGATTTTCGTAGTTGGCAAGGCAACACATTACTCAGCATACTCTAGTGAGGGAGATTATGATGGACTTGCTCAGCTAAAGGACATGAGGGATAGTTTGGAGGATGAAGATGGCTACTCTATTGCAAACACTATGTCTACCCCCATGCTTGTGAATGACTGGAAATACCCCCACAGAACAATGCTATTGGTAATTGCTCCTGAAAAGCCGATTGATGAGACCGAAGCTGACTCTATTTACGACTTCGTGACAAAATCTGGAGGGAAGGTCATTGTAGCGGCTGATGGAACTAATGCTAATCGCCTGGCCATGAAGTTTGGAGTGACTTACTTTGACTCGCCTTTGCTCGATGAGAATCAATACTATGTTACTGAAAATGACGATGGTACAACCCAATACTCGTGGGAAAATGTATGGGGGATTGGTACGCTCGAAGAAGAGTCGACTGAATTTGGTAATGATGGATGTGGATCTTTCGAAATAGATCAATATGATGACTCATGTTCACTTCCAGTAATGTTCAGGAAGCCAACTGGAATGAAATTTGAAGAGACAGAGCGGGATCGGGAAGAACCGGGGCACAGAGATGTCACTGTTATCTCCAAGGCATCTCCCTCTGCATTTATTGACCTAATTGGGAATGGGGATTCTAGTGATTTTAGAAATCCTGCACCTGGTGATCTCGCCTTAATGATCAGAGCTGACTACCCGGAGATAGAAGTTTATGACAAGGTCAGAGGAGGGCAGGCGATTGTCGGTGGCGATATTGGTGAGGTCGAAGTTACTGGAAGTATTGTTTTTGTCTCAGATCCAGAGGCTTTCTCCAATATGCTGTGGACCGATGAAGTGGCCCAAGGAGAAGGTATTCCCCGGGTTTGTGAGGTAGTTGGGGCTTACCAAAGTTGCTGGAATGACGCCTTTGAGGATACTGACGGATCTCAATGGAATGGTAACGGTGATTACTTCCGACTACTGATATACTCAATGATGGAATTCGATAATCTTGATTTGTCGGGAGAGGTCAAGAGTGACTTGTCTAACTTTCAAGTGGTTTTCGATGAGAGCAGACATGTCACTGGAGTGGTTTCGGCACCGTTTGTTGAAGCTATGAGTACGGTTGTATTACTTACATCCAACACATTCCTCAAGTGGTTAGTCGTACTAAATGTGGGACTACTGTTACTTGTTGCTATGATGATCGTACCAGAGAAGGAGAATTGGAGGCACGTTTTCGATCTTACAAGGTTCTCTGAGAGGCCGAATAAGCTAGACCCGGGAGAATACAGAAAGAGAGTTCAGCAGGCACTATTCACTAAAATTAGAGTTCATCATGATCTGACCAGAGATCAGATGGCACTGAAGCCACCTGCCGAAATCCAATCCATGATTGGAAATCCCAGACTGGTCGAACTGGCCTACTCAAAGGAAAGGAAATACTCCCCGAAAGAGCTCAGAGAGCTGATGCAGGCCATCAGACGCTGGGGAGGCGGTAACTGACCGCAAACGCAATAGACAAAAGTAATGAGAAACTGGAGATAATAGTATGAACGCAACACCACCAGCAGAAAAACCCCCGGCACCACCAGCAGATGCAGTATCCAAGGGATACGAAGAGAAGGCGGCCAAAGCCAGAGGGTCGAAGAAGACTAACGAAAAGCTAGAGGCGGTTGGAAGAATTGGCGAGGCCATCAGTGCTGAGGTACAGAAGGTCATAATTGGAAAGTCACACGTGATTGACAATGTACTGGTCAATATCCTATCCAACGGGAATCTTCTTTTCGAGGATTATCCGGGACTAGCTAAGACACTGATGACAAATACATTCGCAGACGCCCTGGGTTGTGATTTCAAGAGAGTACAGTTCACTCCTGATCTGCTACCTGCTGATATAACTGGGACTAACATCTATGATGCCAAGAAGGGAGAGTTCACTTTCAAGCCTGGGCCAATTTTCTGCAATCTTCTTCTCTCTGATGAGATAAACAGGGCCCCTCCTAAGACTCAGGCAGCTCTACTTGAAGCGATGCAAGAGAAGCAAGTGACAATTGGTGTTGTAACACACAAGCTTCCTGCTCCGTTCTTGACTATGGCCACTCAGAATCCGGTTGAGCAGGAAGGAACATATCCCCTCCCGGAGGCTCAGCTTGATCGTTTTATGTTCAAGATGAGCGTTGGATACCCGAGTAGGGCCGATGAGGATGAAATCTTAGCTAGACGTGTAGCTAGAAAGAAAGATGCTGTGGAAGTAGAGACGATTACTGATCCAGCACGTGTGGTCGCAATGCAAGAGGCGTGTGAGGATGTTTATGTTGACCCGGCAGTCAGGATGTATATGGTTGAAATTGTCACTAGAACCAGGGAGGACCCACGGGTATTGGTCGGTTCTTCTCCTCGTGGTTCACAAGCCCTACTGAAGACCAGTCGTGCGGCAGCCGCAATGAGCGGAAGGGATTTCATCACCCCAGATGATGTGAAGGCAGTGGCTACACTGGCTGTATCGCACAGACTAATCCTGAAGCCGGAGCATCAGATAAAGGGCTTGGAAAACGAAGAGGTTGTTTCAGATATTCTTCGTCAGGTCCCCGTACCCACGGTTTGAGGCCCTGATATTAGGACGAGAGAGGTGATTAGTAATGGCGTGGAGCAGGAAGTCGGCGATGTTCGCGTCTCTTGCCGTCGCGCTTTATTTACTTGGATTGGTACTCCGTAACCAGCAACTGGTTACTGTTGCTGTCGTCCTTCTGTCGTTCTTAACGTGGGCGGCTTTCATGTCCAATCATGCTGACGTATCATCATCAGGAAGGAGGATCGAGGATGAAAAGAGGATTGATGGGGTTCAGTTGAACAGTATAGTAGCCCTAAGGAAGATCTCTTCTTCAAGAATTTTCGAGGATGGAGAGATAGAGGTCACTCTAAGGCTTCAGAATAAATCCAATCTTGCTAAGATTGTAGAAGTTCGCGACAGGGTTCCGGAGGTCATGAGAGTCAAGAAAGGAGCAAACTATGTATTAATGGAGCTTGGCCCCCAGAGAGAGACCACTATCAAGTATACTATTGAAACACCTCTCAGAGGATTCTATACAATAGGCCCCGTTTGTATTAGGATACAAGACGCATTCGGACTTTTCCACAATGAGAGAGAGGTCAATCTGTATGACGATTTCCTTGTTTTCCCGAAGATGGAAGATATCAAAGACGCACTCATAAAAAGTAGAGTCCCCAAGATTTTCACTGGTGCGGTAAACATTAGGAATCCAGGAGAAGGATCGAACTTCTACAACCTCAGAGAGTACATACCAGGAGACCCGATGAAGAAGGTCAACTGGTCGGCGACCGCCAGGAGCGGAGGGAAAATGATGGTTAATGAGTACGAAAGAGATGCTGTTAGTGATATCATACTGATTATTGACAGCAGATCAGTGAGCGAGACTGGTCCTGTGAGTAGAAACTCATTGGTCTACAGCACGAGGGCGGCTGCAAGTCTGGCGCAGTATTTCCTGTCTAGGAGGGACTCAGTCGGATTGGTAGTTTACAGCGACGAGATAGTTTCTGTGGACAGAGACACAGGGAAGAAACAACTGTATGTGCTGCTAACTAAACTAGCTGGAGCGATTGCTAAGGGAAATACGCCTCTCAAGGTAGTCACAAATAGGATTATGCCCCATATCAACAGAGGGAGCCCAATAATCATCCTGAGTCCGTTGGAGGACGATTCAACTATCGTAGATGCTGTGAGAGATTTGCGAGCTAGAAACTTCGATGTGACCGTTCTTTCACCTAGTAGTCTGGAATTCGAATTCGATGCTAAGAGATTAGACAGGACTGGATATGAGGTCCTGAAGACTGAGCGAGATATCTTGATGAGTGAATTACGAGGATTGGGTGCTTTCGTGATGGATTGGGAACCTGATATGATGCTCAATACTGCCTTGGCAGGGGCTAGGGGATTCTAAGGAGGTTTTAGATGGCTGAGAAAATTAGAGTTGATGGCGGAGGAGATACTTCTCATCTCTACGAGAGTAAGACCGTTAGATCGTCTGCGCCTAGTAGAAAAAAGGCTGCTGGTAAGCTGAAGTCTAGTACTGAGATTCCCAAGGACGCTATCCCAGAGATACACGTTCCTAGTTTCATTGAGTCATTCTTCGGAGGGCCTGTCGTGGCTAAGCAGAAATTCTTACCTGCAGATAGGATGGTTTCCTCACTCCAGATTGGGGCGGCTTCCTCCTTGACTATCCTATGCTTCCTCACTCTTGCCATCACGCCCCTTTCAGGAACTGCATGGTTTGCAGTATCGAATATTTTGGGACTCGGCTCATTGGGTGGGCTTTTCCATCTTTCTCTGATCATAATTGGCCTGATTGGTGGAATCTATGGAACATTTCAGAGAGACAAGAGGGCGATGCTAGTGTCTTATGTGACTCTTATTCTAGTGACAATTAGGTTTGCCGGAAGTACAGTTGAGTTCCGATTTGATTTTCTTCCTGAGGGAGAAATTGCTCAGAAATTCATTCTAATTCTATATGCCGTTTTCCTAGTGATGTACATAGAGCTTTCAAGTGGAGTGATAAGATTCTCAATGCTAGATACATCGATTAGGATGAATGAGGTTTATGTAATGGGGGTCAAGAAAATTACAAGGAAATACCATACATCCCTGGCCATAGCCCCCGTTATTGCTGGAATCGTAGCTCTGATGACCCTTCTAATTAATCTCATCATTCCTGCTATTGTGGATATTTTCGACGGTAGCTCTGACGTTGCCTCGGAGAGATTACGTGAATCTGTGGAGTTAACTAGTGTTTATGGAGTAGCTTTGGGAACGGCAATAGTTTTCTTGATAATCGCGATAATGTTTGGAGTTAATCTTCCCCTCAGAATCCAACAAATGAGAGAAAGGGGCGCCTAGTTTCCGATATAGCCACCAGCTAAACCAAGATCGGTCATCACCAAGATAGCCACTGCTTCTACCACTGGCGCGGCCCTAGGGCCTAGAACTGGATCGTGTCTTCCACCTACCTCGAGAGGCATTCTCTCGTTACTTGGAAGATGTAGGGTGAATTGCTTACGGGGAAGGCTACTGGGTGGTTTGAAGTGGATTTTCACACAGATTGGTGCGCCGGTAGAGCGCCCTCCCAATGAGCCATCTGCAACAGCCTCGGAAGATCCTTCTAAGATAGGCCCCTCTGTACTTGGGACCCATGCATCATTATGCTCACTGCCCCTCATCATAGAAGATCTGATGCCATGGGAAAACTCAACAGCTCTGGCCCCTGGAATTGCCATAAGTGCTCTGGCAAGTGATGGCTCGATACCATCAAACCATGGCTCCCCGACGCCGATTGGGAGACCTTCTATCAAAAGCTCAACAACAGATCCAATGGTGTCCCGATCTTTCCTGACTGATTCTATCTCTTGTGACATCAATATTGCCGCATCGGGATCTCTGCAGTTTAGCCTTCCAGAGTCAGAAGAAGTTTCGAACGGGGTTTCTCTTTCTAAGTCAAATAGAGGTCTAGATTTTATGTCCCCGACACTGTGTAAGTGTGCATGGCACGACCAACCTACATCATCTAGAAGTGCCCTAGCTTGGCTACCTGCCGCTACCAGTCCGAACGTTAGCCTAGCCGACTGGGAGCCTCCTCCTCTCAAATCGGCCGATCCATCTGACCTTACCGATTCTACCATATCTGCGTGTCCTGGCCTTGGGTGATCGGGTAAGAAAGAGTAGTCTCTTGACTTGGCGTCTGAATTCATCGTCAACATCAGAATTGGCCATCCGGTAGCTTTTCCCTCATACACTCCAGACATTATCTCACAATTATCTGGTTCTGTCCTCTGTGAGAGCCCCTTTCTACCGGGTTTCCTTCTTTGGAGGTCACGAAGTAAAATCGCCGAATCCAAAGGTGTACCTGCTGGAACGCCTTCCACCAGTGCACCAACACACTTTCCATGACTCTCTCCGAATAGAGTCACCTTGAGATTCTCACCTAGTTCCATACCCAAATTCATACCTCCTCTGTAAGTTCATCACATGTAACGAATTCTGTGATTAATACCTGTTCACAGAACTGTTTCAATTGGGATTCTAGGAGTTCTTTTTCTGATTCATAGCATACTGCCGTTATTGCTGGTCCGGAGCCACTTATTCCTGCGGCTAAAGCCCCTGAAGCAATCATCATATTAGAGATTCTTAGTGCCTCAAAATCATCGATAGAGACCGCCACTGCCATGCCATTAGATGAGAGTGCATCCAGTATAGACCCATTAATCAGAGATGCTAGCGATCTATCGAAAATCTGTGAGTTTCCTGAGAATGAGTCCTTATCGACATTATATTTCCTAAGCCCCCTGAGGCCAATTAAAACTGAAAGTCCAGTTTCCACATCACCCTCGAATAAGATAGATTCAACCGAGGAGACAGAGGGATCTATTACCTTCCATCCAGAAGAAATAGCGGCCCATGTATCATCCATACTTCCAGTAACAGAGCATCCGGATTCTATCTGCGCCTCAACTGCTAAGTCAACTATTTCAAAATCGGAAAGTCCGGTCCATGATGCCTTGTCTAGCGCCCTTAAAGCCGCACACGCCAGAGCTGAGCTCGATTTCATACCCTGGCCTATGGGAACGTCACTGATTACCTCCCAACCAAATTCTGAAGGCAATGGGAATCCATTTTTTCTCCAGGTTGAAGAAACTTGTGATAGTAAATCGTGATTATCATTCTCTACTTCCATACGCTCATCGTGAAGATTCACACGAGTCTGGAGTTTGATGGGGATCGAACAACCCTTTCCATTGCCCATGGCATGTAAGATAGAAACTGCACCATTAGATATTCCAGATGCGATAATTGTCATTTTTCACTGACCTCCCCCTGAATTGATTTACCAATATGGCGCATCCCCCCCTCATTGAGAACGGTAATTTCTTCTCCTGGTTTTAGTTTGGTAACTGAGACTGCGCTACCAGAAGGTGTCACTAGGCGTACTGTCTCTGCCTGTTGGACTAAGATGTTGCCAGTGAAATTTTCAGACTCCATTGAAATTTTCAGAAGCGGCCTTCTCTCAATCTTCAGTCTGCCGATTGTAGCCATTCTAGTATGGCCGATATCAGAATATACGGTAACTCGGTCGCCTGAAGACAGCTCGCATAGGTACTTTGTAGATCCATCTCCCATCAAGACGTATGAGTGGACGGCTCCTGCATTCACTCTGAATGGCCTCGAAGGAACATATTGAGAGGGAACAGTCTCACCATGGACTAAACAAAGACATGATGATGAAGACCCAACAAAAATACCCTCTCCATCCGATAGCATCTCAGTGAGATCAACACAAACCCTCTCTCCGAGGCCCGCTGTGGTGACTGAGGATATTATCGCAGTAGATAGCTCTGGATTGTTTCTGTCATCTCTGACCGGTGTTCTCTCTTCGGCAATCTTCAATGCAGATGGCCAAAGAGAGGGAGACAGTTCTTCAGGTGGGATGACTATTGCATCAACACCTTGCTCAAGGGCGAATGCGGCCCCCTGGATGTCTATTTCCTCGGAAATCGATACAGCTACCTTAGTGCCACTATCTGATGCGGCCGCCACTATATTCTCTAGAGGAATCATCTTCCAGTCAGAGCATCTCAACATTAACCAAGGAACCAGTCCAACAAGTGACATAGCCTCATCCTGTCCCTTGAAATCATCGAGTTCCACGACCGCTACTTCTGGATCATGTCCTTTCCACACCCTATATTCTGAATTATTGGAAGTGGTTTCATATTTCTCTGCATCGACCCATATTTCCATCAAATCACCTCAGATAGGAGGCGGCCTCATTCGCACTTACTCCCTCGTGGATTACCGCCCTTAGGGCATTAATCCTAGCGACTGAATCGGTTGCTGAGAATATTTGCCTCCCCATGCAGACCCCTGCTCCTCCGGCTGAGAGAGCTTCTTCCACCATCTCGAGTGTTTGTAAGAAGGGCATTCCTTGAGGACCTCCTGCTATCAAAACTGGAATTGGGACTCCTGAGCATACTTCAGAGAAAGTTTCCGCACTACCCGTCCATGGAACCTTGGCAACATGACACCCCAGCTCCCAAGCGACTCTAGCAGCGTGGGCAATACCGTTAGTCGGATCATCTTCACTGAAGATCATATTTGGGCCTCTTGGGTATACCATTCCCAAAACGGGAATATTGTGTTCAAATGCTGAAGAAGTCAAAGATCCGGCTGATTCTAACATTTTGTATTCCTTATCGTCGCCTAGATTAATCTGGCATGAAAGACCACTTGCTCCTCTTTTTAGAGCCTCTTTGGCATTTCCGACAAGCACTTTGGTACCTGCCCTCTTTCCACCATGTACGGTAGAGACTGAGGCGTGCATTACGAAATTATTCCAATGTGTTCTTTGTGATTGATGAGAAAGAACACCCTTCTGGAGGACTATTGCATCTGCACCTGCCGAAATACATGATTCAACTAGCTCATCCATGTTCTCAAGTCCTTTCTCTGGGTAGCCAGAAATACCATGATCCATGGGTATCCAGAGACCCTTTCCCCCTGGAAGAAGACGAGATAGTCTCTCATTTAGGTCATCTGTCATGTATGCCCGTCCAAGCTCCATCACTTGAATGGTAGGTTAATACCATGAGGTAGAAAAATTACTTCATTTGACCTCTAAATATCAAAATCTACGATTACCGGGGCATGATCAGAAACGACTAGCCCTCCTTCTCTCATTACCTCTGCGGACTTCATTAGATCTCTGGCAGAGTCGTTTGCTAAGACGTAGTCTATCCTCCACCCTCTATCTCTCTCTCTGGCTCTCCTGAAGTTTGACCACCATGTATACGGTCCCTTCTGAGGCCCTATGTGAATCCTCAACAAATCATGCCAGCCCCTATCCAGTAGCCTCGTAAACCAATCTCTCTCATGTTCCAAAAATCCTGAGGACCTTTTATTTCCCTTCGGATCCCATATATCGTCCTCAGTGTGTGCGATATTGAGATCCCCGCATAGTAAAGCTGGTTCTTCTGAACCTACAAACTTCTCAGCCCACACCATCAAATCCTCTATCCATTGATCCTTGTAAGCCTGTCTTTCAGGATTTGCCGAACCGTTGGGGAGGTATATGTTAACACAATGCATTCCCTTGTGCATAGTATGCAGAACTCTCCCCTCTGGATCTCTAATTTCATCCAGATCGGTATCAATTCCCCTGCCAATCACTTCCATTCCAACTCTAGAGCATGCCATCACTCCTGAGTATCCCTTTCTCTGTGCGGGATGCCAAATGACCTCGTATCCCTCCGGCTCCGACCAATCCTTGGGCATTTGTTCAGGGAGGGCCCTTACCTCTTGGAATAGCATTACATCTGCATCAATCCTTTCTATGAAATCATACAGGCCCTTCCTATGGGCCGCTCTGATACCATTTAGGTTCCACGTGACTACTCGCATGTCCGCTCCTCATTGAGACAGGTCTTTGACTTTCCCGACTAAGTCCATATTTCTTATTCTGAAAATCCCAACTGGTACCATCGCTATAGAAATCAGTAATACCACTGATATGAGCTGGAAGGCAACGTTCGGGACTAGGATCACTGGGAAGTAGAATTGCCATGTTGAGAGTTCAGCTGCCAGACCTAAAGCACCACCGAAGGCGAAAATAACTCCAAATAGGCCCCCTATCAAACCAATGATGGTACTCTCGAAGAGAAGCATTACTGAAAGGCTTCCAGTAGATGCCCCTAATACCCTCAAAGTAGCCAATTCGAAATCCCTCTCAGCGAGATTCATGACCATAGTATTGAACATAACCGCTAGAGTGAATATGAATCCTAACCCCATTATCACCCCTAGGACTTGAGTTTGTTGTTCTAGTAGAGATTCTATTCCCCTGAGAAGTGATTCCCTCTCTTGAATTCCACTAGATAATATTCCAAGCTCCTCATCGACGGAAACCCCCTCTGGGAACTCCAGATAAATCGCTGTAGCGTTGAATCCAATTATCCCAGCCAGGTCTGTCTGATGGAAGAACATAGTTCTGGAAATCTCCCCTCTCACAGAACCTACAATATCTACTTCCAATTCATTACCAGATATTGATACCGATTGTCTATCCCCCACTTTCCATCCAGTCATTTGTAATGACCCTTCATCCATCATGACCTCTGTTATGAGAGTATTTGGAACTGGTTCTGAACCATCGATAATTTCCGTCTGCCTCATTGATTCGCCGTCTCCAAAACCTCCTAGTCCCACTAATACGAAGCTTCTATGTAGTTCTGAAGAGTCAATTAGTGTTCCGACAGGGGCTTCGATAACTACCTCATACGAGGCGCCTCTATCCAGGGCCCAATCTACTACTTCGGCCTCTCCATTAGGTTGAACGAAAACCTGCGCATCCCAAGTTTGACCATCCCTCAAACCTCCTACTACAGTATCATTCAATGCGACGGTCATCATCTGAATCGAACCTGCCAACATCAGAGAGATTCCTATGGCAAGGAATGTCATCCCAAGTCTCGCTGGCTTTCGGAGACTCGAGCGAACTGAGAGTCCCAGTAGAGTAGGCATCCAGCCAGTTAGTCTCTGTAGATAGTTTGACCCAACTCTGACTTCAGAGCCCCCTCCTAGAACCTCTAGAGGATCTATTCTAGTCGCCTTCCACGCGGGGTAGACTCCAGAAATGAAAACTATTGACATGGTGATACCCATAGTTGAGAGGTACAGTTCACTGGGTATTTCTCTCTCAATTATTGGAATACCAACTATCCCCTCATAGAAATCTAGCATTCCATTCATGCCATATGGGCCGGCTATCGATCCGATTAGACAGCCGAATCCACCGATTACTAAGGGAGCCATCAGATAACCTGACATTATCGATTTACTTGGTAATCCTAGGGTCCTGAGGATAGCTATCTCACGAGTCTGGCTCTGGACCAGCCTCTGTAAGCTAAGAGCGATTGTAATGGCGGCGATCAGTTGGATTAGGGCAGTAAACGGGGCGGCCATTGTCCTGGAGCTCTCTAGGTCTAATCTCATTAGCTCTACAGACTCGACCTGACCTCTATCTCTTATTCGTCCGTCCATGCCATTTTCATCCATAGAACTGGCGATGACCTCCTTTACTCCGTCCAACTCCTCGCCCTCATACGCCTCAGTGTCAGAAAGATCGAAAGATGGAGTTCCCGATATATCCAGAACTATGGTATTTGCAGTTCCCTGTGACAAGCCGGTAAGCCTCTCCATTCCAGAAGTGGAAAGGTAGCCGACGGCGAACTCGCCTGATTCGGGAGGGAACAGAGATCCTTCTGGAGCCATGTAGATGTGCAATGGATGGTATGCGAATCCAACTATTGTGAAATTCATACTTCCCTCTCCTACCCCAATGGTTACCACGTCTTGTAGGCTCAGAGAAAGCGCCTCTCTGACATGCTCGTCAATCACTATCTCGTCCTCTGCCTCGGCCGGCATACCTTGGGAGTGTCCATCGGGGAACCATACCTTGTCTACATCGGAGTCGTGAGGTATCCCGTGCCATACGGAGTTGATTACATTCTGGCCTGAGTCGGTCGTGTGGAGCATCGCACCTTTCATCACAATCCTGCCCTCACATTGATCCAAGGACTCGGCCCCCTCTGGCCAAGAAGATTCAATCTCTGAGCAGAGGGATTGAACCTGTTCACCAGACCAAGCAGAGCTCTCATTATCAATCCAGATATCAGCTAGATTGCTTCCCGAATCACTGTCCTCATAGATTGAGTCATACATCGGCCCCAGATTTGCTGAGTACCCTCCAAAGGTTATACCTGCAAAAACACCAACAAAGATCATGCCAATTACAGCGGAAAGTCGAAGTTTTGTCCTCCAGAGACTCCTTGCGAGTCTCTTATTCAGTAGATTGGAGGAGCCGAACATTCTTCCACCTCAAGAAATGGTCGCTTTCTCGCTTGAAATTGTCTTTTCATCCGATACTATCCGGCCACTATCTATCCTGATAACCCTGGTTGCATATGCGATTAGAGATTCGTCGTGAGTAACTAAGATAGCCGTTATATTCTCCTTCTCACAGGCCTCGACGAGAACTTGCATCACCTTGTCGGAGGTCTCAGTATCTAGATTCCCAGTGAGTTCGTCGCCTAAGAGAAGAGTGGGTCTCTTAGCTATACTTCTAGCAATAGCAACCCTCTGTTGTTGCCCTCCGCTAATCTCTCCAGGGAACCTATCACTTTCGGCGTAGAGCCCGACCAATCTGAGCAGCTCCTCCGCTCTGGACTTGTCCTTGTTCCCAGCCAGCTCCTGAATAAGAGATACATTCTCAATCACCGTAAGATCCTGGAGGAGGTTGAAGAACTGGAAAACGTATCCTATGTTCTCTCTCCTGAATGATGTCATTTCCTCTGAGTTTCCCCTAGGGACTTCTGAACCCATGAAGCTGTATGAGCCATCAGTAGGACTATCCAAGGCTGATAGACAGTTCAGAAGAGTGGTCTTTCCTGATCCCGAGGGGCCCAAGAGAAGAACCCTCTCCCCTTCTTCTATCTGAAAATTGATTCCATCAAGGGCCTTCACAGTTCCCGCAGGAGTTTCATAGTGCCTCTTTACATTAGTCATTGATAGGAGTGGCATGATAAACACGCCACCGGTTGTTGGATATTGAGTTATCGTCCGGAGTTATTTGACGCCTTATCTAATCTCTCCGGGATGCGATTGAGGCGCCTAAGAGGGCTAATGCCCCCAACACTGCTCCAAAGCCGGGGACATTAGGTCCGAAGGCCTCGGAATCCTCAGTGTATCCTTCTGCCCATGTATCGTAAATCGCTACTGTGAAACCATAATCATCTTCGATGGTCAAGGTATCTCCAGGGGACACCATTCCGTCCATGTCAACATCAACGAATGTGAAAAGAATGTCACATCCCTCCGTGCAATTCACTTCCTCTGGAGCGCTTGCCACTCCTGATTCAAGGAGTCCGGAAGCGACCAATGGGCACTCGTCCAGAGAGTCTACTCCGTTGCAATTTAGGAACCTGAGTTCGAAGTCGGAAAGAGGTGCTGCGAAAGTAAGGTTATCTGCGACCACTCCAAATCTTGGACCTGCCTCGTGGCCGTCGTTGTCCGAGTCTCCATCATCGTACTCATCGGAACCGTCCTCGCAATCTTCTTCGCCGTCATTCACCCAATCCTCAGGTATTTCTTCGCCGTTGTCACACATCCACATGTCTGGCTCGTTATCGGAATCTGATCCGTCATCATCGTACTCATCGGAACCGTCCTCGCAATCTTC
>MDTC01199199.1_pt1 | contig 37877 bp, 52 predicted proteins | sample 811181 | NCBI WGS metagenome assembly MDTC01 (sample SAMN05326644, study PRJNA326480) | marine metagenome | isolation source: seawater | place: Pacific Ocean: North | collected 2011
AAAGATATTATACAATCTCGTGGTGGAGAAGATGGTACAAGTCCAGAGCTTAGAAAAAGAAACATAGCAAAAGCACTTGGCTATGATTCAAAGACACATGGTGAAGATTACAATGACTTCTTGGGTTGGTACTTAGAGGGCATGATGATTATGGGTGGCTTTGGATTGATGGGAGACGTACTTCATTCTGTAACATCTCAAGTGGACAATGGTGCATATGGTCAAAACAGAATATGGTCTTCACTCCTCGGACCTTCCTATGGTCTGGGTAACGCAGCGATTACAGGAGCAGCAGGAATACAAGACGCAGTTATTGGTGGAGACAACAGCAATGCTAAAGAGAGGTCTGCATGGAGAGAACTTGCAACTAGAATACCAATACTTGGTGGCATGAGAAATCTTAGAGAAGGTATTGTAGACACTATGGCAGGAGAGCAAGGTGGAAAGAGTTCTTCTGAACCAGGTTGGGGTGATGCAAAGTGGACATCAAAAAGTAATAAGTCAGGTTGGGGTGCATGAGCAAGAAGCTACAAAAAGGCAGTCAATACGAACAGTTTGATTTAGATGGTGATGGTGTGGTTACAGACAAAGAACTAGCACAGTCTGAACATATGATACGTCTTGAGAACTCTGATAAGATGCAAGACCAACAGCGTATGTTATGTTGGGTATCGTCTATCTCGTCTATAATATTAATAGCATTGGTCATGTCACCTGTAATACCGAATGCAAGAGTTGAGATGGTTACTGCTTTACTTTCTACTTATGTTATAGCAAACTTAGGTATAGTTGCTACCTTTATGGGTACGACAGCTTTTACGAGGTCGAAAGAAAATGGTAAATGATATGGCTATTAGTAGTTATTTTACACGGAACGGAGATACAAGAAGATGTCTACTTCAATGATTTGGATACGTGCCTTAGATATGCAAAACAAATTAGAAATCAAAACACCCACCAACAGACAGCGTTTAGCAGAGTGTATGTTACAACTTATTGCATACCTCAGAAGGAGAAATAAACATGGCGAATAAAAGAGGAAGACCACCTAAGTCTACACCTTTAGGAATGAAGGTAGTAGGAAAGAAAAAGTCACTATGGGATATAGTAGAATGGCTTAAAGGAACAGCGAAAAGAAAAAGTTTTTTTGATTGGTTATTAAGAAAGTAATATAATGGCAGCGAAAACAAAAAGCAAAGGCAAGAAAGACGCCTGTTATCACAAGGTCAAGAGAAGTTATTCCGTCTGGCCCTCAGCGTATGCGTCTGGTGCTTTAGTAAAATGTAGAAAGGTTGGCGCAGCCAACTGGGGTAACAGTAAGAAGAAGAAAAAGAAAAGAGCATAATGTTTAATAAAATTAAATTATTATTAACTGACCAGTATTATTTGCAAGAATCTTTGCAAAAGTTTTTCCAGAACAAGTTTAAATCTAACTCTTCCATAGGAGACAAGCCTTTCTTTAGTAATAAAAGTCTTAGTGCAACTCCAGACTTAGAGAAAAATTTTACAGATATTCGAGACGAGGCAACAGAAGTACTGAAAAGGTATGATGAGATTGTACCTTTTCAAACGATAAGTCCTGACCAGACGTTTCTATCTAACGATGACAGATGGAAAATGTTTTATCTCAAAGCCGTAAACATTAAATTTGAAAAAAACCTAGCTATGATGCCAAAGACTAAAGCTTTATTAGAGCGTAATCCAAATATTATATCTGCTTATCTTTCTATTCTTGGTCCTAGAAAACATTTACCTCCACATTGTGGACCTTGGGCAGGGGTACTTCGAGCGCATCTTGGTCTAATTATACCAGACATTAAAAAATGTTTTATTCGTGTGGCAAATAAAAAATACTATTGGAAGAATGGTGAAGTAGTTTTCTTTGACGACACATATGAGCATGAAGCTTTTAACAATACAGACAAAATACGTGTAGTTTTGTTTATGGACATACTTAGACCAATGAAGTTTCCTTTTAATCTTATAAATAAATTTCTTATTTTCATTATTCGTTTTTTACCTTACGTAAAAATTCCATTGCAACGTCACAGAGATTGGGAAAAAGTATTTCATAGAGGGTTATAATGGCAAGCGATAGTTTACATAAATGGTTTAAAAGAAACAACGGCAAGGGTTGGATAGACTGTAAAACTGGTAAGCCTTGTGGAAGAAAGTCAGCAAAGGGTAAATCAAAAAGACCATACCCTGCTTGCAGACCAACGAAAGCACAATGCACATCAGCATCTAAGAAGAAGACGAGTTCAAAAAGAATTAGTTGGAAAAAGAAAAAGAAGAGGGCAGCGTAATGGGTAAGAAAGCACCAAAGCTTAACAAGAAAAAGATGCCATGTAACAAACCTAAGAGACAAGTCTCTGGTGGCAAGAAGTTTGTAGTTAAAGCATGTGCAAACGGAGTGGAAAAGATAATAAGATTTGGAGACGCCAACATGACTATAAAAAAGAGTCAGCCTGGCAGACGTAAAAACTTCAGAGCAAGGCATAGATGTGATAGCAAGCCACCATCTAAGCTAACTGCTAGGTATTGGTCTTGCAAGAAATGGTAGGGTTATGCATAGTATAGGTAAAAAAGTAATTGTTATTGGCAACAAAACAAAAACTGGCAACATGCAACATACAAACTGTCCTTGTGTTGTAAACAGAACAAGCAAGAAAAAAACTAAAAAGGCATGATGGAACAAACAATCAGTGATGTTGAAAATTTAACTAAGACAGTTAATTTCAACGAAGGTGGTGGCAGTGATGTCGAGGCAGGCATACAGTTCATATACCATATGAGAGAACATCTAGTAGATATAGGTATAGCAACTGTATATGGGTTGGCAGTCTACGCATTGTTCCTATGGATTACAAAAAAAATTAAGGAGTAAAGAATGTTACAAGCTATCTTAGGTCCGATAAGTTCCCTTGCAGGAACTTGGTTAGAGGGCAAAGTAAGTAAGTCAAAAGCAGAGTCAGAAGTTAAAGTAGCAAGAGCTAAAGCCGAAGCGAAAGTTTTCGAGACAGAAGCCACGTCTGCCATGCTTAATGAGAGGTCATTGACAGACCAGATGGGTGATAGTTGGAAAGACGAAGCGTGGTCACTTTGGTTTATAGCAGTATTAACTTGCTGTTTTTTGCCGTGGACACAAGAGTATGTGAAGGAAGGCTTCATATTCCTAGACTTACACACACCAAATTGGTTTCATAACATGTTATATATAGTGATAGGAAGCTCATTTGGGTATCGCTTTGGTAAACAAGGTCTGCAAATCATGAGTAAAAGGAGTTCAAAATGAACATAAACTTATTACGTGAAGAATTATCTGAAGACGAAGGCATCAAGTACGAAACATATTTAGACCACCTTGGCTTGAAGACATGTGGTGTGGGACATTTATGCAGAGAACATGAGCCTGAGTTTGACGAACCTTTAGGAACTAAAGTATCTGAAGACAGAGTTAACGAATTGTTTGACCAAGACATCAAGATAACCATTGATGATTGCAGGAAAGTCTATGATGATTGGGATAATATGCCTGAGCAAGCAAAAAGAATATGTGCAAATATGATGTACAATCTCGGCTATCCTCGTTATAGCAAATTCAAAAAGAAAATCCAGGCTGTGAAAGACGGAGATTGGTTCGAAGCGTCTGTCCAAATGCAGCAAAGTAGGTGGTATAATCAAGTTCCAAATAGAGCGAAGCGTTTAATTGAGCGTATGAAATCTATTTAATGTTTACGTCTGTAAATAACGGAGCGTCATTCATCACACGTTTATTGGCTATATCTATATAGTCTTTATTCAATTCAATAATCTGGGCATTCCTACCAAGTCTGTCTGCTACAAGTCCAGTAGTGCCAGACCCTCCGAAAGGGTCTAGCACTGTTCCGTCTTCTGGACAGCCTGCCTTCACACAAGGTTCTATAAGTTCTGTAGGAAAGACAGCAAAGTGTGCTTCCCTATATGGCTTAGTAGTAACTGTCCAAACAGACCTCTTGTTTTTTGTTTCGTATGATTTTTCAAGACCACTATGTGGTTGCAACCCAGTACCCTCATTGTGATACTTGCCGTTCACTCTGTCTCTTGTACCCCAATCAGTTGCCTTCTCTTTGATTGCCTCATTGTCGTAGTAGTAATTCTTATTCTTACTAAACAAAAATATGTATTCGTGTGACTTGGTGCATCTATCCTTCACACTCTCTGGCATTGGGTTGGGTTTGTGCCATATGATGTCTTGTCTCAAATACCAACCATCGTCTTGCAATGCAAACGCAACTCTCCAAGGTATACCAATCAAGTCTTTCTGTTTTAATCCTTCTATTCTATTGGCTCTGTGTGGACTTGACTCTGGGAAATCCTGCCTTGTGTTGGCAACTGTTTGCTTCACTTGCTTTCCGTCTGCTCTATAATTGTAATAGGAGTCGCCAAGATTTAACCAAAGAGTTCCGTCATCTCGCAACACTCTTCTAACTTCACGAAAGACTTGCACTAAATTATTCACAAATTGTGATGGTGTTTCTTCTAATCCTAACTGCGAGTCTTTTCTTACTGCACCACACTTAGGACACTTACTTCTATATATTGCATCGCCTACAACATTACCTTGTTCATGCATGGCTTTGTGTCCAGTGACAGTATCCTTAGATATTTTTGTGGTTCTCATGTGAGGACAGTTAGGGTCGCCACCTTCCCAAGTACCAGTTTGATAGTCCCTCAACCCCCAGTAAGGGGGTGAGGTGACACAACAATTTACTGATTTATCGGATAAATTTTTTAGAACGTCTCTGCAATCACCAATATGAATATCAATCATAGTACGGCTCTTTGTACTCAGACAAAGGCTTTTTAGTTTTCATAGTATAAAGCACACGTTTTGCTTGGTTAAAACTTAATGTAAATCTATTAGCCGTGTCTTGTATTGTATGGTTCTTATCATGGTTATGCTTCTTTCTACTCTGCATTTCCTTGTGAAAAAGTTTTACCTGAGCTAAAAAATCGTCTGTGTATCTTGCGTTAGTCATTTGTTATCTCTCCATATAAAGCACTGTATCCTATTATATCTGTAACACTATCGGAATGTTTTGGTGTTTCGATTAGACGTGCTAACTTAACAGCAATCATACATTTATAAACATCTTGTGGTGTCAGTTCTTTTTCTAACAAAACAGACCATAGCTTTGCTATCCTTGTGTGGTTTGTTAGGGCATCTCCATATATCTTGGCTCTGTCTTTGGCTATAAGTTTCCTAGCCTTGTCTAATATCTTGTCTCGTTTCATTGCTCCCTCTTTAATGGTTTATATACTGTGTACGAAGAACAAACTTTCTTAGCTTCTGAGTCTGTCTTTGTGCAAGTCCACCCTCCCTGATGGTTTGCTTCTGCAAATTGACAAGTAGTACATGACACTGGTACTGGTGCATTGTGCCAACAAACTGATTTTTTAAAACAACCTCTACATCTCCAATCAGTTTCGTCTGTAGCTAACTTCTTTGCTTTATTCTCTATAACATCTTCTATTCTTTTCTTTATGTATGCGACTTCAAACTCGTCTTGACTTACAATCTGAGCATGGTACTCGCTAGTATTTTTATTTATGGCAATGAAAAAACTTTCTTCAAACCCAGACATAGCCATCATCATCTGTAATTGTGAGAAATATTTAGGGTGAGAAACTCTCACTCCGTCTTTCATGAACTTCTTAAAGTTCGCATCGTTCATAGATTTTATTTCAAGAACTCTTAGTATGCCATCTTCTGTTTCTATATGTCCGTCCATATGACAGACGACATGACCACCTAACTGTTCGTATGTATGTTGTCTTCCAGTAAGACCATCAACTTCCCATACTCTTACGTCAGCTTTTTCTTTTATATCTTTAACAACTATGTCTTCTAGTATATGACCAAGCTTGAATATTCTTTTTAGCTTTGGCTCTGCTACATCATTTGGGAAACCTCTCAAAGAGTATGCTTGGTAGGCATCGCACTGAGTGCCAATGCCAGATGCACCTATGTAGTCTCTTGCTCTTTCCTTGGGTTGTTTCCTATACCCTTCGTCTATAGCTTTGATTACATCATCTGCACTTTTAATCATAATAAATCCTATGGTGAGAGGTACTTGGCATTATCATTAAATATTGGTATTCATTTTTAAATAAGTATTAAGTTAAAAAGAAACCAAGCACCCCTCATAGTTGGGTGAGGGAGGCTGGCACCCCTGCGCACCTCCCTCATATTCCATTACTAAAATGGAATCTCATCGTCAAGTTCACCACCACCACTTGGTGCTTTACCATCGGCTAGTTCTTTATACACCTTAACTTCCGTTTGTTCTCTTGTCTTACCATCGTCCCCAGTAAATGGCTTACCATTACCAACAACAATATTAAGTTCAAGGTTCTTCAACGAAGCCACGTCTTTCGGCTTGTCTGGGTTAGGGTGTTTAGCCGCTAACAGTAGAGACTTGAGTTGTCTTTTACCAATGTCAACTGCTTGTGGGTTGCTATTCACAAGATTAAAATTTGAATTGATGTCGCCAACTTCAGTGACACCTTTAAAATTAACTTGTAAATACTTACCACCTGACGAACTATCTTTCATAATTGCATCAGTTATTTTTACATGATGTTCGCCTTTAGGCAACCTCACATAGTTACTGCTTGATTCTACTTTACTTAAATCAAGATTACCAAAACCATTCCAATCAGCCATTTTCTTTACCTCCTTCGCTCATTCTATTTAGTAGTTCTGTTACATCGTTTACTTCTTCAAAGGCTTTCAACGTGCCAAGTGGGTCACGAACTTTACCATGCCAACCACTTACCTCGTCTGTTACTATATACCTTTTGACTTTTGGTATGCCTTTATCATTAGTTTCTGTCTTCCTTACACCACACATAACGTGGTCAAACAAGGCAGGAACATGTTTACTAACGGCAGTACCCTTAACTAAGGGCCAATATTGTGTCACATCATTTGCGTCTTTCTCTTCTTTGGCAAGACACGTAATGTAAACATGGTATGGTAAATCCCTTATCCATTTGAGAGAGCCAAGCATTAGTCTGCTATAGTCTCCCCACAATGCGAACCCATTACTAGAGTTCTCATGTTGCTTCTCAAGATGTTCAATCAATCTCTCAGATAATTCTGTCAAGCTATCAATAGCTATCCATTTATATCCTGCTTCTTTAAACTCTTTTGATTGTAGCATCTTAACAATACCAGTAAATGAATAGTCTCCATTCTCTGGGTCATGGTTTCCGTCCCAAGAAGTGAACGGAAGGTAATCAATAGAAATGTCTTCAACAGATTTTAGTCCTGCTTCGCCAGATAATATTATACCTTTACCATATCTTTTTTGGAAGTAACGACACTGAAATGTTTTGCCGTATCCGTGGTGTGCATATAACAATAACTTAACTGCTCCACCTTTTTGAATGTCAGAAGTTTTCATTACGTTAAACATTTTGCACCACCTTTATCTTTGCTCTGTCAAGCTTCCTTGTTAAGGCAGGCTTCAGATTGTTTTGGTCTGTATTAGGTAGCTTTTTAAACTTCCTTTTGTCAACGGATAAACTTCTTGTAACGTACTCTGGCAAATCTCCTTCGCCAAATATCTCCTCCAACATCGGCTTATCCCAAGACCATCGCTCTCCTCTTGCACACGATACTTGAAATCTTGACGTTGTTTTCGACTGCTCGCCCTCTACCTCTGGAAATGCCAAAGCAATCTCGTTCTGGAGTTGTTGTATCCTATCAAGTTTGTTTGGTAAATCTAACTCTAACGTGTAGAGTTCATGGCATAGAAGGTCTAAGTGTTCTGATGGGGTTTCATCAGAGGCTTTGGTTGTACTGCCAAAGCTATCCCAACTGTCTGACGACATATGCTTCTCCTTTTTTGTTTTGCATCAGCGATTATCGAATGATGCTTTACATAAACCAGAATGTAATATATAAGTTACACAAATGCAAGCATTAAAGGAGAAAAAAATGTATAAAATAAATTTTTCTAGGCTTATCAATGACTTCGGAGGAGCATCGACAGTGGCTAGGAAGATAAAAAAAGCTAGAACAATACCTTATCAATGGGTAAAGAAAGGCAAATGTTCAACACAAGTTCTGGAGGAACTAAAAAATATAAACCCAACATGCAGTATAGACGATTACTTTGAGGAGGATAATAATGGGAAAGGAAAACGTAAAGCTTAAACACGCTTTAGAATACTTAGAAAGAGGTTGGTCTGTTATACCAATAAAACCTCAAGGCAAACGACCTGCTATCAAGTGGCTTGAATATCAAAATCGTTTACCAACAGAAGACGAGGTTACTAATTGGTGGACTCAATGGGAAGACTATGACATCGCACTTGTAACTGGCGAAATCAGTGGCGTTGTTGTTGTCGATTGTGATAATGACAACGCTTACAATGCTTCTCAAGAAGCTAACATGAAGACACCAATCAAGGTGAAGACCAAACGTGGCATTCACTTATACTTTGAACACCCAAAAGACGGCATACGCAGAGGTCCGAGAGCAGGTGTAAACAGCAGAGGTTCAGACTGGCCCATGATTAATGGCTTAGACTTTAGGGGAGACGGAAGTTATGCGTTGTTACCACCTTCTAAGAACTATACGTGGGACTATCCAGTAGACGTATTCGATTATGATGAGATGTTTGTCTGGAAAGATTGGAAGCCGTCTTTAAAAGAACGTATTAACGATGGTGACTTTCATTTTTCAAAGCTAGACTTGAGTTCTGTCAAACCATTTGACCCTAATGAGATGCTTTCTGAATGGGATAGAACGGCTAAGTATGTAAAAGAAACCTATCCAACTTCAATGAAGATACCATCTGGCATGGGTAATGGTAGGAATGAACGTGTTATGCGTTACATATCTGAGTGTATACTGAATGGATACTTTGGCTCTGAGTTAAGAGTTCGTGGTCTTGCGTTTATGAATGAGTTCTTTTTTGAATCTTTAGATGAGCGAGAGTTTGAAGCAACTGTCTGTTCTATGGAGCAGTCGGAGAAACGTAACCACCCAGAAAGATTCGATGAAGATGGAAACTTTATTGGGCAACCAGTTACTGAGGAGTTCAAAGACCGACCCAGAAAACTTATCCAGATGAAAGATGCAGACCAACTTATGGAGGAGAGTGCAGGCAAGACGTACTTGATTGAACCTTGGCTTCCTAAGAATACAATCGTGCAAGTGTATGGTTACAGTGGACATGGTAAGTCTATGTTTGTTCAACATTGTATATCTGCGTTGTGTAGTGGTAGAAAATACTTTGGTTGTTTCGAATTAGGTAAGCCTGCGAGAGCGTTGTACTTGGATTTTGAAATGGGTATGTCAACAATAGCTAGACGTCTGATTGAAATGAGACAGATGCATGGAGATACGCAGGACAGATTAAATATCTGGACACCATTTGTAGACAAGAAAGAAATAGACCTAAAGAAAAGAGAGGGACTCGAAGAACTGCAAGCGTGGATAACATTCTCAGACCCAGACGTAATCATAATAGACACAATCAGGTCAGCTTATCCTGGCTTAATGGAGAACTCGGCAGACGAATGGAGCAGGGTTAACCAGTTAGCAGTTAAACTCAGGAACTCAGGACTTGCCGTCATTATGATACACCATTCTAACAAGCCGTCTGAAGGTGGTCTGGGTAGAGAAGCAGGCTCGACTAACCAGTTGACTGTACTGGAGACACAGATAAAAGTGACTCAGGTATACAAAGACGAAGACACAGCAAAGCAAAATGCGGCTATCTGGGACGGAAGTTATCAGCGACCAGTGTTTCCTTTACTGGAGAGCAAGCTACCGAAAGACTATAGATTATATATGGTCATGGAGATTAAGTATGGGAAGGTCAGAGAGTGGACAGACATGCATGACAGAGTGCAATGGGTTGGGTTCGGTGGACACAACACGAAAGATGAGCGATGCGTTGTCGCAAGTCAGTCAACAAAACAGAGAGCGAAAGCTATGGCACTTGAAGGCAGTGACCCTACACACATTTCGGAGACACTTCAAAGACCCTTACGTCTCATCAATGAGTGGCTAGAACTTTAGTTTCTTTCCGTCTATGTACACGGCAACAAGTTTTGCGTCAGGAAAATGAACTCTAACTTTGTCCATTAATTCAGCAATGTCTGGGTGTTTCTTACGATTTTCTTCGGCTTGTTGTTGTGTCATTTATTTGTTACAACTACTTAAACTTCGTCTTATTGTTCCTTGTTTCCGTGGTTGGCTACGCCAAACCACGTAAGAACAAACGTAGTTGTAACATATTTTTTTTGATTTGGCAATACCCCTATGTTATTTAATTTATATGCCAAGAAGAGTATATGTAGATGAAGAAAATATATCATGGCTTAAAGCTAACCATAGCAGGTTAAGCCACAAAGAGCTTGCTTCCAGATTTAATTGTTGCGTAGACACAATAAAACGGATACTTGTAAGACATAACTTACAAGACTTTGACGGAGCTAAGTACCAAGTCAAGAGAGTCAGTGATGAAAAGACATGGACTCGACCATGCATGGACTGTGGAGACACACATGCTAGACCAAAGAACTGGTACTACTGCGTTAATTGTAGACGTGAAAGGGGATACGAAGAACTATGAGTAAACAGAAAAGAAAAGGTGACACTTTCGAAAGAGAACTGGCAACGTACTTTAACGAGACAGCAGACATGAACACAGCATATCGTGCGCCACTGTCTGGTGGAGGCAAGGTCAGTTCACATGGTGGAGCAGACTTAATCGGAGTGCCAGACCTATTTGTCGAAGCCAAGCGTGTAGAGCGTCTGAATTTTATGGACGCAATCAGACAGGCAGAAAGAAATTCACAGGAAACTAACAGCCCAGAGACGCCCATCGTTATTAACAGACGAAACAGAATGACAACTGAAGAGAGCATTTGTTTCCTGCGACTAAAAGATTTTATGAAATATTACAACGCTTACCTACAACTAACTGGTAGACAGAAAAGCAAAAATTCGGTAGCATAAACGCATAACTAAGGAGAAGTGTATGGCGTACTCAACTAACAAAGGACTCGTCTTCGGTGCAAGTAAGATGAATGGCACAAAGAAAAATGCTTTTCAAGGTTTGCAATTTCGTAATCGTTCACAATTACCATCACAGTTTGGCTCAAGTCTTAACAAACAAAAAGTCAACGTCTTCGGTGGCAGACTAAGAAAGCAGGTGTAACATGCCAGGACCTATGAAGAAGGGTAAAAAGAAAAAGAAGAAGATAGTCTACAAGTAAGACGACTGTCTACCACAATTAGTATACACTCTCCTTTGAAGGAGAGTGTATCATCGAACCAATTAGTATAGCATTAGCCGCGTATTCGGCAATAAAGGCAGGGGTCACGGCAGGACGTGAGATGCAAGACCTTGGCAAAGACATCGGAAAACTATTCGATGCCATTGACATTCTGCGTAACGACCACAACAAAAAAAAGAGTAGTCCATTTGCAGGCTCAGAGAATGAAGAGGCGATGGACACGTTCATCAACAAGAAAAAAGCTGAAGACTTGGAGAACGAACTGCGTCAGATAATCATGGAAACTAGGGGGTATGATGCTTGGCAAGAACTGCTCAAGCTACGTGCTGAAATCAGACGTAAAAGGAAAGAAGCCGAACGAGCAAGAATGCTCGCACGGCAGAAGTTGTGGGATAATTTATGGTTGTACGGAGGTGTCTTTATTATCCTTGTTGGTATCTCCGTCATCTTGTTTTTTGTCGGCACTGCTCTCGTTGCCAGTGGCACTATCAATAGTTGGCTCGGCAGAGGCTGACTTGCGTGGTACTAATCTTGCCAACGTCTCGAATGTCCACCCACTGTAGTTGAGTGAGTTCCTCAACAAGTCAAGCACTTGCATGCCACCTTGTATGTTGTCTATGTTGTCGGCAAATAATACCTCCGTACCGATAAGCTTTCCGTCTTTCTCTACGAGGTACAACTTACCTACCTCAATCGTGTTGGGTCTTTTCTCTTCGCCATTGGCTTTTTGTTCTGACATTTAGTCCTCCTTTGGTTTGTTAATCAGATTTACTGTATCATGTAAATGAGATGGTGCAAGATGCGAGTATCTCATTACCATGTCAAGAGAAGTGTGACCAAGTAAGTCAGCAACTGCTCTCAAGCTTGCGCCTTTCTGCACAAGATGTGATGCAAACGTGTGTCTGCAATCATGGGGTTTAAAGTCTTCAATGTCTGCCTTAGCACATGCTTCACTGAAATACTTGTAAAATATATATTTGTTCCAAGGGTTGTAGTCGTCTGACCTAAAAACAAAATCATCGTTACCCTTGAACTCACGGAAACCATAGTCACTAACGTAGTCCACAAAGTTAATCGGAACTTTACGTCTGAGTGTACGTCCACCCTTACGAGAGACGACAACAACGTGGTAAGATTCCAACTCTCTTGCTTGCAGGTTGAATGCCTCGCCAAGTCTGACACCAGTATAAAACAAGAACCTCAGTATCGGTTGCAAACTATAGTGAGACAAAGCAATCAACTTGTCTCGCTCTCTCTCCGTCAGCCATCGTACTCGTGCATCATCAGACGTTGGTTGCTTCAGCCTATACGTTGGCACACTACGACCCATGTCATTGTTATAGTTAATCATCGACTTAATAGACGTCATCTCTCTCGAAACACTATTGTCTTTGTTGCCTCGTCCCTTGAAATAGTCCATCACCTCGGCTTGTTCCAACGAACAGAGTACTCTGTGACCAAACTCATTCTGAAACAGACGTAAGTTAACCAAGTCTGTGCTGCCTGGCATGCTGCTTCGGCTGCCCAGGTACAACTTTATTGCGTCTGCCACTGTCGTCTTCGTACCCATGTCAACTTTCTTACCTGCGTCACGGAATATTTCTCGCATTCTTTCTTTGGCTAACGTCTTCTGTCCAACAGAATACCCAGTTGACTTACGGATACGATGGGTGTAGCCCATCGTATCTTTAACAAATCCATGAGCATACAGATGTCCGTTCCTTTCAACTAACTTCATCTGTCTTCTCCTCTAGTATCTGTAATGCCTTTGTCTTCTGTCTTTTGTAGTATTCCAAAAGACTTTTACAATTCGCATCAAGTTCAAAAGTCTCAATGTAATCTATATGATTTTGAATTTCTTTGAGTGGCATATACTTACCAAACTTCCCTTTGTGTTGCTGTATTTTATTATGCGACACTCTTCTAAGATTTAACTTGTCCATATTATTTACCTCCCATTAGTTTGTATTCCTTGGTAATCGTACCAAGGTTCTTGTTACCTCTACCATGTTCCTTAACTCTTGTGGTAAATCCTTGTCTCTTAACAGAACCATCGTCATTATATAACGTCTTATACACTCTCGTATGTGCATCAACCTCATGATACTTCTTCGGTGTACCAACACCACCTTGACCATTGCCATCAGTTCTGTAAAGATTGACACCCTCATCTTTCGGAAGGTTGACCTTGAGAACTACGTGGTCGTCCGATGGTATAGTCTCGCCACGTATCATAGTTCTTCTTCCCTTCGTCTCTCTAATCTCTTGAGTAATGTGTCGAGGATAGTTCCATATATTCAACAACGACACAAGAAACCTTATGTCTCCCATAGCACCAAGCAATGAACTGAAGTCTGCCTTACTCTTCTGCACCTCATTCCTCACTGGGTCTATGTCATGTCCAAGTCCTGCTTTCCACATGACGTGCTTTCTCAGCAGTTGCCAATCCTTATTGTGTTTCTTCTTGCTATTGTGGAAAGACCATATGTTTCCCCACAATGCTCTATCAACATTCAACGCAGACGGAATCGCTTTGTCTAACGACACATCGTGAGGATACAGTATCTCTTGCATTCTCTTCTTGAGGTCTTCCTCCTTCATGTACTTCTTACCATAAGTCGTCACATCGAATGGCGAATCTCTGTACTCCTTGATAACCTCATCATGGAAAGGCTCGGCAAAGTTCACGACCATTCTCATGTCATGTATATAAACTTTGTTGTTCACATACTTAACTTTGTTGGCATCAATACCACTGTCAAACTCAGCATTGGTAAAGTATATAAAGCTATCAAACGTATAAACGGAGTCGCCCAAATACATTCCATCTACGTCCTCGGTCTTGCGTATCCAATAACCAACAGACGGATTGACAATGGAAGACGTGACATCTCCATTGCTTATACCCCACTTGTCATCAAAGATTTTCTGTTGCCACCACTGCTTTGTTGGCTCGTTCCACTCAACGAAAAGGTTCTCAGATGGTGGCTCTGCATTACGTAAGGCAATCACTGCTTCCTCAGCCGTAAAGTTTGCACCTCTCCTTACAATGTCCTCCATCAAACTAGCATGAACAACTGCCTTCTTCGCCTTCATGAACTCCTTCTGATATTTCCTAATGGCTTTCTTACTCTGCTCATTGGCATCGTATATCTGCAACCCTTTGCTTGGTCGCTTGAAAGCATACGTCACTTGCTCATGCAAGACTAGCTTGTTCATCTTGGACACAATTTTCTGCACAGTTCTCTCGTCTGCACCGACCTTGCCTTCTGAAAAACCTCTCGCTTTGTTGTAGGTTATCTTGCCCATCTGTATATCGTCCATCATTATATCTCTAAACGATGGTGGTTCATGCACCACTGGTGGCTCAATGTCAGACGACTTGAACTTGTGACCAGTGGCTTTGTCTCGTATCATGCTCTCCAAGAAAGGCATCATGTCTGCAAACTTTGGCATATCAAATAAGCCTACCCTCGCAGTAGACTTTTGAAGCTTTGGTGTCGCAGGCTTTACGAGTGTCCTTTTATTATGTGTCTTCTTTGGCATTTGCTCCTCCTATTATACCATAAAAATCTTTTTCAGTGAGTGGCGACAAGTCTTCTGTACTCTCAAGACTTGTAACCATAGCGACAGACTCGTTGTAAGTCCTTGAGTTTTTCATCAAGTCCTTCGCCAACTTCTCTGCGTCTTCATACCTTGGTGTGTATACCAAGACCTTCTCATAAGATGTTATCTCCATCTTTACTATCCAACCTTTACTCATTGCTATCCTCCTTAGCTTGTATGGCGAACCCATGATACATAATTTCGCCAGAGTGTATTATTGTTGATTCATCGTAACATATTACGCAGTTGAAATTCTCTTCTAAGACATCGTTCAAAGCACCAATCGTGTCTTCAAAGGCTAGTCCCTCGTCTACGTCTTGTACTTTAAATCCTATGTTGTCTTTTATAAATGCATGCTTACTCATTTTTTAACTTCCTTTCTGCTGCTGCCTCTACGTCTGCAAACGTATCGTACTCTCCAATCGGATTGAAAAACACGTCTACCTTGTAGCCAGTTTTGCTGTTTTCGATTTGATTTTTGTACTCATGTGTGTAACCAACCACATAAGACTTTCTCTCAGGGTGGTTCGACTTGAACCCAAGCACACATAGTTTCTTCTCACTACATGGCTTGTCTGCATATAACCAATCACCAACGATACGGAACATACCCTTCTTCGTGTAGTCAATCTCTTTGATTTCCTTTATCCAATACGAGTTATACTTTCGTCCCTTACTTGGATACTTGGATATACTACCTTTGATGGGTGTGCCTTTGGACACACCCCCACTCAACTCCTCTTGCGTAACAATGCCATCTTCTTTGGCTCTCTTCGCAACGATGACCATGAACTCTTTCTTTTCGTCAACGTCTAGTATGTTGTACAAGTCGATAAGTTTTTCAATCACACTCATTACTTATCTCCCCTCGGTGGTTCGCCTTTCTCACACATATAGAAGTGAGAGAAATTTCCCTCTTCATTCATGTGAGAACATGAAAGTATCATCGACATTAACATCTCCTTGTTCTTGTCTTTGACACAACTCGCAGAATTGTATATCAAGTCCATGCCTTCAAGCACGTCTCCAACATAGCGATACAAAACATCGACCATCTCTTTCATCAATGCCTCGTCTGCGAATGCCATAGGTGGACACAAATGAGGTTGGAAAGCATACTTACCTGCAATCTCACGTAACTTCTCGTCCATCATCACTTTAGAAAATACAGATGGGGTCTTGACAGACGGAAACCTTTTGCGATATTCTTTTCGTGACGTTGAAGTGTAACCATTTGCTCCTTTCTTTGTGTTAGACTTCCTCGATTGTGTGTACTGAAACAGAGAAGGGGTAGGATTAGAAATATTTTTTTCATTTGTTCCTCCCAAAACAGAAGCCTGCTCCTTCTCAACCACACCTAAGTCTTCTAGCTTTTTGTTCGCAATCTTCTGCGTTATGTTAGATTTTTCTTTCTTTAAAGTCATTGTCGACCTCCTTACATATTGTTGAAATTTTATCGTAATTGTCTGACTTGAGCCTCGCTTTGTCTACTCGCTTGCCAACCTCAAACCAAAACCTAAACTGCATACCACGTGAGGGATACAACTTCAGCCAGTGATTATGTATTGTTACTGGTTTCATCATTCCCATTATGCAGACCTCCTATTGATACCAACCTTCGTACCCAATAGCATTTGTGATAGCTCGCCCATCGCACTCTTGGCAAGCTCTTCTACAGTCTCCACTACTACGTGGTTCGTGTAGTATCTCTTCACTGACTCATCACAGATGCCGATACCAACAACGTCTGTGTCTTTGTCAGCCTCAATGTTCTTGACAGTGCGTTCAAGATGTAACCTCAAGGACGTATCATAGTATGTGTCGCATGCAGGACTACCATCAGACAAGACGATTAACACTTTACGTTTCTCGTTCCTATCTTTAAGTCTGTCATATGCATACTGCACACTCTCGCCATCGACATTGTTGCCACCACTACACTGAGCAATCGTAGATATTGCACCCTTAGCCTCAAACAATCGCTCCTTGAAGTGCTTGAATATCCACATGTCAATGTTCTCCCAACGTGTATGCATACGTCTGTCTTCCCATTCTTTACTCCTTGATGGCTTGCCAGGCGTGTCTCCTCTACCACTATTGAACCCAAGTATCTCGTATGCAATACCAGTTCTGTCTACACATTCAGCAATCGCCATCGCACACATCATCGCAGTGTGAACCTTTCGACCACCCATAGAACCACTCAAGTCAACAAGCATGGTCAACGCAGTATCCATCTCACGTCTATCAGCTTTCATCTTGAATACATTTGGCTTGCCGTTGAACGCAGACGGAAACCTACGACTATCCAATCGTCCGTCCTCCTTGCCAAAGTCCCAATCTCTCTGCGACTTGGCGAACAATGCTCTCTCAATGGAACGTCTCATCATGTTCACATCGCCTTGCATCATGTTCAACAACTGGTCGTAATGAGATGCTTGACCTTTCGCAAGTCTCAGATTGCCATACGAATACCGACCATACTTTCTCGCATCGTCAGTTCTGTGATGCCATCTGTCATGTGCAGTACTCTGTGCAGAGTATGAAGTACCTTTCTTCAAGTCACTGTGTTCTGATTGCGTTCTCTTCTTGACGTCATCAACTGCGTTCTTGTACTCAAACTCTTCACATACCTCGTCTTCCTCAAAGTCATTCGTGGAAGATTCGTTGCCACCTTGCTCGTTTGTGAACCTCTCGCTTGGCTTGTCGCCCTTGCCTTCGTCCTCGCCATCTCCTTTCTTCTTGCCTTGGCTAACGTCTGAGTCTCCGTCTCCTTTCTTGCCTTTCTCGCCATCTCCTCCAGTAGGTGTGTCCTCTGGTGGTGGTGTCTTCTTGCGTGGTTCGATGTCACGTATCTCTTTCTCAATCTTCTTGGCAAGTGCAATCACGTCCTTTGTATTCTTGCAATCGTCAATCTGCTTAGTCCATCTCTCCACCTTGGCTCTCACGTCTGCGTTTAACAAGTCCATGCACTCCTTGGCAAGGTTATCGCCATAGTCTTTGCGACCTTCCCATGTGATGGCAACTGGTGCAACCCATGTGAGATTGTCCATGTCTTCCTTGTCAAACCCACCAGTGTTTAATGCCTCCATGAAGTTGTCATTGACACAGTGAGACGTGGCAATGAGGTTCTGCTTTGAACCTGCATACTCGTCCATTACTTTCTTCTCCAAGTAAATGTCCTCACATGCGTTCTGCAATGACATCAACAACTTGTTCCCCTTGTTATCCTTGGCGAACTTGTTGAGTTCTCTGAAGTTTGTGTGACGAATGTGACCACTCTCATGGTCAACGTATCCACGCACGATAGATTGGTCATACGTACTTATGTCTTTCTCAAAGTCCATCGCTGGCAGTATGATGTTCTTCCCATCTGTGCAAGCATCTGTACCTTGGAACTCAACTGATACGTCTTCCTTCCTACCGAATACTGATGAGGTCTTGCGAACCTCGTGTTGAAATAAATCCGATTTCATATTGTCCTCCTTATGTAAAGATTCGGTTAACGATACCCTTGAGTACGGCTCTGTCTTGTTGCGTACATCTGTCGAGTATCACTGCTTCAAGTGCCTCCTTGGTAGCATCTCTGCTATTGAAGAGGGTAGTAAATGCCACCATAGTGTCTGCAAGTGAAAGCATACCACGTGGTGATATTGGCTGAAGCACTTTCGATGTAGTAAATGCTTCAAGGTGTTCCTCAACATACTTGTTGAGTTGGTCACGTTGCTCGTCTTTCAACGCAGGAACTTTGTTCTTAATGAGTTGGTCACGTTGAGCAATGTCAAGGTATGGCACACTGACCCATATGGTAAATCTGTCTATCATCGCCATACTCTGTGGTCTTGCTCCTTGATACATACCGAACTCATCGCCTTGACCTACTGTGTTACCAGTGGCAATCATTCTGAACTGTGGGTGTGGTTGAACGACACGTCCTCCGTCTTCTGTCAGCATCAATCCGTTACCCTCAAATGCTCTCTGCATCACATAAGCAACGTCTGGTCTGATGAAGTCAATTTCGTCAAAGCAACCAATGCATGGTGTGGACATCATCTTTGGCAAGATACCCTCAACGAACTTGGACTCCGTAGCACCACTTGCACCAGTAGTCAGCACGTCTCTGCCAAGTAAGTCCATACGTGTGACCTCACTATCAAAGTTCACTCTCATGAATGGGAAGAGCAATCTCGCACATATCTGCTCAACCAACGTGGTCTTGCCACTACCAGTGTGACCATGAATGTAGATACGTTGATTAGTAACCAACCCATGCAGAACTCTCAGCAAGCTTGATGGTCTGAACACATATCCGTGGTCAATCGCAGGGACGTAAGGGTGTGGACTATCCCATTCCCACACGAGAATGTCGAAGTCGAACATCTTTTTACTCGAAGATGGAATGTCGAATACCTCATGTGCTTTCTTGGTCACTTGTTTGCCACTTGGTATCTCGCCACTCGCTTTGACCTCTGATGGTTTGACAGACGTTACAGACATACGTGATAGTCTGCTCTCCATGTCTTTGAGTTGTGCCTCTATGTCATTCCTCACACGTTCACTCTCGTCAAAGTCTCTCGATAGTTGCTCAATGTTTGCCAACCCAACTGTCTTCAACGTCATGTTCACAAGGTTAAGGCTATCTTTACTCGCCTTCTTTACGATGTCAGACACAGAAGTACGTTTAGATGTCGGCTCAGTTTTTAACCCAATAGGTGAACGCATTTGTGCAAGGTGGTAGACAACGTGAGTTACAATGCCATTGAATGGAACACCTTTCTCTGCGAGTTTCTCTGCTTGTCTCTCCCATTGACCATACTTGTCAGTGAAATCTCTAGCAACCAATGGCTCGTTCTCCATGAGAGCATCTAAGCCGTGCATCTTTGGCTCGAAGTCATTTGTGTCCCATGTATCGCCAAAGTTCTCGAACACCACTTTCATAGCCACTACGATGTCATTCGTCTCGACTTGGTAGTCTGTCAATAAGCACGTCTTTGAGACAATGGCTAACATTGCAGATGCACCGAGTGCATTTGCATCAAAGCAATCAATCTCTTCGGCATCAATGGCAGTCCATGCAAGTGATGACCTGCTTTTTGTCCCTGCTATCCAACGTAATCTCTCTTGGTGCAACTCGTCTGACACTTCTTTACCTCTGCCAAAGTCGTATCCACTGTGTGTCTTCGAGTTTGGAAAGCCATAACGAGTTGGGTCAAGTAGTGCATCAAGCACGTTACTGCAACCATAGTCGTTGAATACGATGTCAAACAACGCAGGAATTGAACAAGCCATGATGACACCACTCACAGTTGGTTTGTAGTCTGGCATTGTTGCGTGAGTACAACGTCTCTTTAGGTCTGCAATATCCACAGAGTTGTTTTTGTGAAACTCTGCAAGTATTGGCGAAGCTAGGCTACGTAAGTGACTTCGCATTTTGCCATAGTCGTATTGGCTGAGGGTGTAAAGTTTGTCCCTCATGTGGTTTACTCTCTTCTCATCAATCATAAAGTCCTCCTTGTGTGTAATGATGATTGTAATCAATGAATGACAGTTTGTCAACCCCCTATTGTGTCGTGATAAATAAATAATGGAAAGTTGACAAAAACTGTCCCTCTATAATAAGTCCTTCGGACTAGGTGTGTGTGTGTCTGTGCGTTAGTTTAACCAATAAGGTTTTCTACTGTGTTTCCATCTCGCAAAGGAGAGTTTGTCTAGCTTGTAGAAGTCTCTGTACGCATTGATAGGATAGTCCTCGTCCGTCTTGATGGACTCATATTGTTGTCCAAAGCATTGAGGGTGCTTTGTAATCTTGCCCTTTGGAATGTGATTCATTCCTCTCATGATTGCATGGAACGGCTTTCTTGCTCCGTGCATTCTTCGGTATCGCACCTTGTATTCTAACAACATGCACCAATACAACATGAAAGCGAACTTGAAGTTTGCTCGTGTCTCCATGCACCATAAAGTGCATGGGTGTTTCTGATGTACTGGCTTGTACAAGTTGTTCTCAAAGGCGAACTCTGCGTTGTGATGCCACAGTGCAGTGCAAAGCATCTGTGCCTCTTCGAGTGGCATCTTCACAATGTGTTGGTCGCATAGAGATTCGGCTATGCTTTGTGGGTTACGTTCGATAAGGAATCGGTTCATGTATTGCTACCTTTCTTCCACTTGTCGAACACACCCTTGATGATGTTGTCGTTGCCTTCGATGGCTTTCTTGATTTCGTCATCGCTCATTTCGATAGGAGTTGAGAACGTGACACCAATCGACTCTTCTGGCACGTCAAACACCTCGTCTGTAATATCAGACGCAAAGTCTGTCTGGTTTGCCGTGATGTCGTTCATCAAGTCTGCGTTAGCATCTGCCTCGCTATCGGCTTCGATTATTGTCGTGTAGGTTGTCGTCTTCGACCATTCAAATGTGTATTTCGGCATTAGTTCCTCCATGTACCAGTTGTTGTCTCGTAGGGAATGAAAGCACACGGCATCGTCTCCCACGTGCCGTTTGCAAAGTACTCTTTCGTGCCACAACCAACCATGAACTCAAGCAATATGAGCATGAAAAGATGTGCTATGAATATGATTGAGATGAATACACCTATGGCTTTTAGTTTTGTGATAAACATGTTGTCGCCTTTCGTTGTTGTCTGCGTTGTTGTCTACGTTCCAAGAGCCTAGCTTGTTTCTCGGCTCGTAGTAAAGCGATAATGTTGCCGTGGTTGTACTCACGTTCTATGAGCCGTTGTAGTCGATGTTGTCGATGTTGTTGTCGCATATTTACCTCCATGCGTCTGTGTGAAAAAAAAAGAAAAAAAAAAGCAGAGACGCATTTGCGCCTCTGCTCATGTTGGTTACTTCGCTTTCTTCATGAAAGCTTGAACGATTTCGACCAACTCAGCTTTGCTGAGTGATGCGATTGATTGGTCAACCTTCGGAGAAGCCTTTGGCTTTGCCTTAGCCTTCGGCTTGCCTTCGAGTTGGCTGAGAAACAGTGTCCACTGTTTGCCGTGAAAGGAATCGCCTTTCTTCGAAATCATGTGCTTGCAACGTGCGATGGCTTGTGCCTTCGTCTTCGTGCCTTGTTCGAGTGCATCGACCCATTCCTTGCGACTCTGCACCTTTGGTGCTACGTGTGTTTCTTTTTTCGCCATGAGAACCTCCATTTGGCTGTTTGATTTCGACAACTATAAAGTCCTTCGGAGTGCGTACCTGTCTGTGTGTGTGAGGATTTTAACCCATTGTTTTGATTGACTTTGTGGTCTGCGAAGGTATTGTTTAGGCGTGTGTACGTTAATGTTTTGAAACGTGCAGACACATATACGAGGAAAATCCCCTTTTTTAGGGGATAAAAACGTAACAAATTCAACGCTTTAGCGTTACATGCGTCATATGTGTGTCATGTATGTGTATACAGACGAGCTAGGGGGGGGTATGCCATCGAACGGCTTTTGGAAATTTGGAGAGTCACCTCCCCACCCCCACAACTTATCGGAGTAATTATTGAAAATGTCTGAAAACGTGGTACAAATAACTTGTAAGACATGTGGAAAGAAGTTTAACACTAGGAAATCACATGAATTTCGTAGAAAGTTCTGTTCACATGAGTGTAGAAAACTAGAAAAAGAAGTAAAACAAATGAAAGCAGTAGCAAAGAAGATAGATGAAGTTAAATTAAGTCCTGCTATGTCTGCAAACATACGTGGTGAGATAGCTTCATACGTTAAAGACCAAATAAATCTTGCACATACAGTAGTATTAGGTCATACAGAATGGAATCCTACCCAAGCTAGAGTGTTTGGAATGCTCTTGAACAAGGTAGTGCCAGACTTAAACGCTAATTTTGTACAGCATGAGGTCAACATGAAACAATTAACAGACTTATCTAGGGAAGAACTAGAGCAAATCGCTCAAGGTGTGTCTGAAATAGACGTTCAAGGAGAAACCATTGAAGATAACAAATAAACAAAAGGACGCAAAGCCTTCTAATATAACTTTACAGGACTTAGGCAAGGCAATGTCGCAGATAGACCTAAGCAATGTGCCACCAAACAAGATACAGAACGCAGTATTCGACCAATTCATGAGAGTAATGCAAGACACAGTGCAGTGTGGCAAGACATCATACGAGATAAAGCAAAGCAGAAGGCTTAGAAACAGACTTGGCTAAACTATCTCAGGCAGAAGTCGCCAAGTATCTACTAAAACTAAGGGATTCTCAGGAATCATTCATAGGTTTTGTACGTTTACAGTACCCAGAATGGGAACTTGCAGACTTCCAAGTAGAATTAATCAACACATTAGACAGATTAGAGAAAGGAACTCTAGGAAAGAACAACCTTCTCATTACTATGCCACCACGTCACGCCAAATCTACCTTTGGCACAGTCCTATTCCCTTCATATTACATGGCTAAGAAGCCAAACAGGTTCACAATGTCCTGTTCCTACAACTCACAACTTGCCACAGACTTTGGCAGACAGATACGTGGGGTGGTAGAGCAGAAAAACATGAACCAAGCCTTCAAAGACTTTCACTTATCAAGAGATAGCCGTGCCGCAGACGTGTGGCGTACCGAAAGTGGTGGCGCATACTTCGCTGTGGGTATCGGTGGTACAACATCTGGACGTCCTGCCAACTTATTAATAGTCGATGACCCAATCAAGTCTCGTGAAGAAGCAGAATCCATGACCCAACGCAACAAGACATGGAACTATTACACATCAGCACTGGCTACACGTCTTCAACCAGAAAGCGATGGGACTCCTCCACGCCAGATAATAATTTTAACACGTTGGCATGTGGACGACCTTGCAGGTCGCCTCATGCAGACCGAAGATTGGCAAGAAGGTAGGTGGGAACACGTCAACTTTCCTGCTATCAAAGAAGTAACGTCAGGTAAAATGAGCAGAAGAATGCTATCAGAAGACGACCCCAACTATCTAACTTCAGAACAGTATTCCAAAGTATCTCCTGCCAAAAGAAACATATCCACAACTCAAGAAGAACCATTGTGGAAAGAAAGGTTTCCATTAGACGAACTCAAAAGACGTGAGCGTCTCAACCCACGTGAGTTTGCAAGTCTATACCAACAGATGCCATACGTAGAAGGTGGTAACTTAATCAAAACAGAATGGTGGCAAAAGTTTCCAGAAGGTCTAACCCCAGAAAACTTTACAAGCTTAGTCATTGGCGTAGACACAGCCTTCAAGAAGACAGAGACAGCAGACTACTCAGCAGCAGTAGTGGCAGGCATGGATAGAAACGGAGACATGTACATCATAGAAATAGTCCGTGGCAAGTACGACTTCCCAGAACTCAAGCAACGCCTCATACGCCTCAACAACAAGTGGAGAGGAAAAGGACTCCGTGGCTTATACATAGAAGACAAGGCATCTGGTCAATCAATCATACAGGAACTCAAAAGAGAGAGTGGCATATCAATCATTCCATACAAAGTTGTACACGACAAGGTAGCAAGAGTGAACGCTATCCTCCCTCTCATAGAGGGAGGAAGAGTATACCTTCCACAGACAGCAGATTGGTTAGACTCATTCATAGACGAGACAGTTCAGTTCCCATCTGCCAATCATGACGACCAAGTAGATGCCATGACAATAGCACTAGACACACTATCCAGAACCCATGTTGGCTCAGAAGCATGGGAACTTCAAGGCAGTATGTCATCACTCAATAATGTTTCACGTGAAACATTGGGCAAGTCTCTATTAGACACAGCAACAAAAATTAAATCTAAATGGACAGGTTGGGGATTGCCGTCTAATTAATAGGAAGACAAATTAAAACTAAAAGAGTATACTTTTCACATGGCTGATAAAACTGAACCAAGAAATTATAGAAGTGCTGATTATGTTCCTCCTCATAATGATGGGGTTATAGTTGACCTATCCGAATTTGCAGAACGTATCGTAGCATATGATGACATCTCATCTGACCTAACCGAAGAACAGGAAAGAAAGATTGTAGACTATGTTAAGTCAATGACTGACATGTCCTACAACAAAATCAGAAACAGGTACGACCACTGGAAAGAAGCAGACAGAGCGCATGACGTCTACGTAAAGCCTGGCACAACAGACTTCAGAGAGAAAGCAGTCATTGCAGATACTCGTGCAATAGCAGACACAGTATTAACATACCTCATGGCAGCACTGGGTGGACGTAACCCAATGTTCCAACTTGAAGGTCTAAACAGAAAGTCTCGACAAGCATCACTCATACTTGAACGTGTCTTACACCAACAGATGAGACGTACAGCAGGCGAAGCACGTCTTGCACAGATGCTACTCGACAGCATACGATATGGTTTCGCACCAACCAAAGTCGTATGGAACGCAAAGACAAATCAAAACCAGATGATTAACTTTGACCCACGCAGAGTATTCCCAGACCCACGTGTCAACTTTGGCGATTGGGAGAACATGCAGTTCGTAGTATTTGCAGACTACGTATCGTACAACTCAATACTCTACAGTGGTCTATATCCAAAGCTACGTAAGTTTCCAGAACTACGTAAGAAGATGTCGCCACCAAGAAACGCATGGAACGCACATCACTGGCACAAGGAACAGGGCAGAGGACTTTCAATCGACCCTGCAACAGCCAACCAACGTGAGAGAAAAGACCACGCCTACTTTACACTGGGCGACTCACGTGTACTTGATGAAGCTTGGGTACGTCTATCTGGACATGAAATTGGAATACCAACCATAGACCAAATCTATCTGGTCATAACAATCCTAGACGAGAACGTAGTTATACGTTTCCAACTGAACCCATACGGCAGACAGATGCCTGTAGTTATTGGTGGTCTTTACCAAGACTCCCACAAAACTTATGGGCAGTCTCTCTACGATTTAATTTTACCTATGCACGATATAGCAACCTACTTATTGCGTAGCCGTATCGACAACATATCAGCAGCCCTTAACAATCTTATATTCGTTGACCCTACACAAGTGTCTGTACCAGACCTTGTGGACAGAAATCCTTGGGGTGTCGTTCGAACTCTGCCAGGCTCTAAGCCAGGTGATGGCGTATTCATAGCGCAAGTTCCAGACGTCACACGTGGACACTTCAGCGATATAAGTGCTATGTCAGAACTCAAACAACGTGTATCAGCAGCGTCTGATGCACAACAAGGTATACCGACACCAGACGTTAGAACAGCCACAGAGATACAACGTCTGACCCAACTCGGTTCACAGCGTCTAGGTGTACTAGCACGTATCATGTCAGCAACAACAATGCGTCCTATGGTTCGTATGATGGTTTCTAATATACAAGATGCCCTTGCTCTTTCTGGTTCTGTCAAGCTTGAGAAAGAAAACATGCCGTCACAATTAGAGGGTATGGTAGAAGATGGATACATGGATTTTGATGTATCTAAAGACCTTCAAGGGGACATTGACTATCTAGTAATAGACGGCACTCTTCCCCTTGAACCCACACGCAACGCAGAAACCTGGATGAACATGCTACAGATAATGAACCAGACAGGCTTAACAATGGAATACAATGCAGGACAAATCGCAGAGGAAGCCATACGTGCAATGGGAATAACAGACCTAGACAGGTTCAGAGTAAACCAAGAGCAAATGAATAAACAAGGTCCGACCCCATCACAGCAAATGCAAATCATGGAGAAGATGCGTGGCGCATCTGTCAAGTCTGGCGAGGACGTCAACAGAGAAGTAGAACGTGGAAACCTCGTTCCAATGAGAGGTGGTCAAGGTGGATAGTGACGTTATAAATTTTGTAGAAGAAAAATTTAAAATCTTCAAAGAAGAGATGCAAAAATCTTTTGACATCAATAACGAAATAATCAAGGAGAATAAAAGCCACATAGAACATTCTATATCACAAGGTCATCAAAGAGATATTCAAATTCAAAAAATAGAAGGAAGCATAGTTCAGTATGTAAATGAAACAAGAGAGACTTTAAAAAAAGAAATCAAAGAAGAAATCAAAGAAGAGGTTAATGAAATGTTTCAACAAATTAAAAGCACGATAGATGAATGTGTTGGCAAAATTAATGAGGTTGCATTGGAACAAAGCAAAGTAACCACAGCAGAAAAATATTCACTTACAAAATCAAAACTGATAAGATTGATGAAAGATATGGGATATTATAAATAATGGCTATAACTAGACCTACTGGCGAACAACTTCGATTTCTTTCTGCTAACACAGGCGAACACATTCTCGACACCTACATGGAAGCAGCAGAAATAGGTGGTCGCCAACTCTCTGACCTTCTTGATGACCTATTCGACCCTGCTAACAGTGGTACATTCCGTTCAGAAAATTTTGAGTTTAGATACAATGAAACAACAAGCACCCTACAATTTAGAGCAGGCGTATTCTCAAACTCAAGTGCAAGCTTTGTAGACGTAACAAGTTTCTTTAGCGTAGAAGGAACATTCAGCACATCAACATCTTACAACAACTTTGACCTTGTAACTGTAGCCAATAGTGACGTATACTTAGTACATGGTCTTTCATCACCTTCAACCTTCGGCTCGGAATCTGCATTCATCAGTTCGTCAAGCACGAAGAAAATTGTCGATGTATCAGGAGCGCAAGTCCAAGCCGCAATCTCAAGCGACCACAGAGCAGACGCAGCCAAGTACGCAATCACAGCAGAAGACACCTCGTTCACCTTAACCAGTACTAATGGTAGTACATCAGGTCTTTTCTCAGCACTTCATTATAATGCAAAGGCAAGTGCCAATGCAACAACAGCAACCACTCAGGCAGGTCTGGCAAGTGACCAACGTGCAGACGCAGCCAAATACGCAGTAACTGCACACAACACAACATTCAGTTTAACATCTACGAATGGTGGAACATCTGGTCTTTACTCTTCCCTGCATTACGCAACAGAATCATCTAACTCAGCAGCAACAGCGTCAGGTCACAAAGACACAGCATCAAACTTTGCAACTGCACCAACAGGAACTCTATCATCTGGTTCTGCAAAAGCTTGGGCATTAGGTGGTGGTGCATCTTTTACAATGGCAACAGCCATAGCAGGTTCTAACTTCTCGTCTAAATACTATGCAGACCAATCAAGCCAACATGCATCAACATCTTTAGGTCACGCAAACACATCAAGCACCCATAAGAATACAGCGTCTGACCATAAAGACGATGCAGGCAAATATGCAGTTACAGCACATAATACTACATTCACATTGACATCTACAAATGGTGGCACGTCTGGATTATATTCTGCATTGCATTACGCAACAGAATCAGCCAACAGTGCAACAGACTCAGCAACTGCTAAGACAGGAGCTGAAACTGCAAGAACTGGTGCAGAAACAGCCGAGACTGATGCACAGACAGCTCAAGCTGCCAGTGAGGCAGCTCGTGATGCAAGTGTCGTAGCAAAGACTGCATCTGAAACTGCTCGTGATGCGAGTGTTACAGCTAAGACTGCTAGTGAGACAGCTCGAGATGCTAGTGTTGTGGCAAAAAATTCTAGCGAAACAGCTCGAGATGCAAGTATAGCAGCTAAGAATTTGTCCGAAACTGCTAAAACTAACGCAGAGACTGCTGAAACAAATGCAGAGACAGCCGAAACTAACGCATCTGCCAGTGCAACAGCAGCAGCAAATAGTGCTACAGCCGCATCTAATACAGCCTCTACAATAGGCACTATAGATAGTTTATCTGATGTGACTATTACTTCAGTAGCTGATAATGAAGTAATAGCTTATGATAGTTCGTCATCAAAATTTATTAATCAAACAGCAGCCGAAGCAGGAATAGCAACTACTGCTTATACTGATACTGCTATTAGTAATCTTGTAGATAGTTCACCTGCAGCTCTAAATACACTTAATGAATTAGCATCAGCTCTTGGTGATGATGCAAACTTCTCAACTACAGTTACTAATTCAATCGCTACTAAGATGCCATTAGCAGGTGGCACATTTACTGGTGATGTAACTATAAGCTCTGGAACAAGTGGAGATGCTGTTTTAACAATAGAAGCTGACACTGATAATAATGATGAAAATGACCACCCAGAAATACTTTTTAAACAAGATGGTGGAATACCAGAGGGTGGGATTAAATTAGCAAATAATAAAACAGCCGTGTGGAATAGTGTTAGTACAGGTGGTGGCTTATCATTTAGAACTGGTACTGCTGATACTGGTTATAGCAATGCCACTGAAAGAATGGAAATTTCATCAATAGGAGACATAACATTAAAAGGAGCAAGCCATGATGTTGTTTGGGATACTTCAGAAAATTCTTTAGAGTTTGCTGATAATGCTAAAATTACATTTGGAAATACTCCTGACACTACAATATCAAGAGCAAGTGCTGGAGTAGTCAATATAAATTCAAATGCAATATTAACTTCAGCAACTGGTGCTGCTATATCTCATACTCAAGCCTCTTCAACAATAACTGACTTTGCCTCGGCAGCAAGTGCTGAAGCAATCCCATTTGCAATCGCATTAGGATAATAATATGCCAAATAACTTTAAATTAAAAACTGCTCAAACTACTGCTTCTTTAGTAACCATGTACACAGCCACAAGTGTCACAACAACAGTCATTGGAATGACAATGGCTAACATTAGTGCAAGTTCGGTTACTGCAAGTGTAAAGATTGTAAAAGATAGTGGAACAGATATTTACATTATTAAAGATGCACCCATAGCTGTTGGCAGTTCGCTAGTTGTAGTAGGTGGAAATCAAAAAGTAGTCTTAGAAGCTGACGATGCAATTCAAATTGTTTCAAGTGTAACAGCTACTGTTGAGGTCAGTTTATCTATATTGGAGATGAGCTAATATGTCTTACATAGGTCAAAATACAAATAATTCTAATTTTCCAATAGATGTAGCACAACAATCAGATTTATTAAACGATGACAATCAACATAAAAAACTACTCAGTACAATAGATGCAGCAGGAGTAGCTAATCCTATATTTTCATCTTCAGTTATTACTGATGATTATGATTATTATGATGTTTATGTGTACGATGTAAAAGTTACTTCAAATTCAAGTAATGCATCAAATTATATTTGGTGCAGATTTAATCAAAGTGGATCAGAAGTAACTGGTACAAAGTACATGACCAGAGGTTATCATATAGGTATGAAAAGAGGTGACACTTGGGAAACTGGTGGTTGGGCGTATACTCAACAATATCAAATTTATTTAGTTGGTGCTAATCAAACTGATATTGCTCTTGGTGTAGATTCACAAGCTACATTTCATGCTTGGTATAGGTTTTACAATCTGCGTAGCACAACAACTTACAAAGGTGTTAGAGAATTAGATGCTCAGTATTGGAGTTTCGATGATAATTATGGTTCACCATATTATGTACACCCATTTGGATTTTTAGATGATGGTACTTCAACTTCATACGATACAAAAGTTGATGGCATAAAATTTGGAGTTGGTTATGGAAGTCCTTTTACTCAAGGTACATTCAAATTGTATGGGTGGAAAAAATAATGAGTGAAACAATATACAAAAGTGTTGATGGTGTTAAAATTCCTCTTTCAGAAGAAGAATTAGCACAAAGAGAAATAGATATAAAAAATGATCTAGATAATTTACCGATGTTTAAATTGGAAGCTTTAAGACAGGATAGAACACCTCTGTTAGAAGAAGCCGATTATAAGATAAATACTCTTGTCGATAATGGTGCAGATGCAACTGCTTGGAGAAAGTATAGGCAAGAATTAAGAGATATTACCAATACGTCTGATTTAGATAATGTTACTTTTCCAACTAAACCAAGTTAAAAGATAAGGAAAAATTAAAATGAGTTACATAGGCAGAAGCTCTGACGGCTTTGGATTACTAAATAAATATCGCTGGGTTGCATCAGGTGGTGAGACTTCTATTGCTTCTACGCTTACAGACAGCAACAATAAGCAATTAAGATTTACCGATAAAAACTTAGTTACCTTATTTAAAAATGGAACAAAATTAGACCAAACAGCCTACAATTTAAACACTGCAAATACTATTAGTGGATTAACTGCACTGTCAGCAAGTGATATTATTGAAGCTCATGTTTTCGATACTTTTTCTATAGCAACTTTTAATACTGTTCCGACTAGTGGTGGTACTTTTACTGGTGCTGTAAACGTAAGTGGAGCTGTTACAGCTACTTCATTTTCTGGTGATGGTAGTTCTTTAACAAATCTTCCAGTTACTGGTATGCCTACTACTGGTGGTACTTTTACTAATGATGTAGTTTTTGCAACTAACACTGAATTAAAGTTTGGTAATAGTGCAAATTTTAAGATAACCAGTAATAATACTGATGGGTCTATACTAAATTATACTGGCGATATAAAAATTGAACAGTATGCAAATGATAAAGATATAATTCTTTCTTCTGATAATTCGTCTGGTGGTCTTGCAGAGTATATAAAGTGTGATGGTAGTACTGGTAATGTATATTTATATAACTATGGTAACTGGAGGTTTAATACCAATTCTAGTGGAGTATATGTAAATGGTGTTGCTACACTCGATGGTGACGTAACTTTTACTGGTGCTAACTATAACGTAATATGGGATAAATCAGATAATAGATTAGAAGTTGCAGATGAAGCTAAAATTTCATTTGGGAGTAGTAATGATTTAGAAATATGGCATACAAACAGTGGTAGTAATTCCCTTATTAATGCCTATAATGGTGATTTATATATTCAAAGTCTTACAGCTGATAAAGATATACTTATACGTGCTGATGATGGGTCTGGGGGAACTTCAACTTGGATTAAGTTAGATGGTGGCACTGGCGAAATAGATATTACTGCTCCTGGGGTAGTCGATATTAATTCATCTCTTGGTGATATAAATATTGGTGCTGTAGGTGGAAATACTATAATTTCTGGTGATACAGGTAATATGACTCTCACTAATAATGGAACTGGTGATATATCATTAGGTAATTTTAAGTTTGATAGCGACCAAACAGTTGGTTCTGGTCAAGATAATTATGTATTAACTTATGATAATTCTACTGCAAAGATTAGTTTAGAAGCTGCATCTGGTGGGGGTATGCCTACCACTGGTGGTACTTTCACAGGAGATGTGACTTTTTCTGGCGATAATTATAATGTCTTTTGGGATAAATCTTTAGATGATTTAAGATTTGCACATGGTGCTTCTATAGACTTACAGACGACTTCTGGTGGTGCTGGTTTAAGATTTTATCGAAATTCTGACCACTCCTATATTATGAATTACGATGGTTCTTTTAATATATTCCAAGGTGATGCTGATAAAGATGTAATTATATATGCTGATGATAGTACTGGTGGTTTTGCTAAGTACATTCAAGCTGACGGAAGTAGTGGTGAAACACAGTTATTTCACTATGGCTCAGAGAAACTTGCAACCAAATCTACAGGAGTAGCTATTACTGGAGTATTAACACTTGGTGGTTCATTAGATGTTAATGGTAATGAAATAAGTTCTGCTTCTAATAATAATGTTGTCGTAAATCCAAATGGTTCTGGTGTAATTCAGTTAAATGCTTCTACTACTTTACAAGATGGTTCACACAATTTTGATGTAGCAAGTCACGATGGAACAAATGGATTGTTATTAGGTGGTACTCTTGTTACTTCAAGTGCAGCTGAACTAAATAAATTAGATGGAACTTCTGTAACTTCAACAGAACTAGATAAGTTAAATGGTTATACTGGTACTACAGCAGAACTTAATCTTTTAGATTTAGGCACAGACCAACACTTAGGTATATTTAAAATATCTACTTCTGTTCCTTCTAGTGCAAGTGACTTTACTGGAAATACTAAAATAATAATGGTGTACTAATGGTTCTGTCTGTACTTGATGGTTCAACAATAAGAACACCACATAATATTTATGTATTAGATGGTTCTACTGTAAGAAGAGTAAGACAGATAAGAGCATTAGATGGCTCAACATTAAGACACCCATTTACTAAAACAGACTTCTTTGATTTTTCTGGTACAGCTAACACACTAAATGCAGCAACAGCAGAAGTTTATACTTACACTATAGGCAATTCGACTAATAGTGGAACTCAAACAATTTATACTGGATATCAAAGTCAACATACTGGTACACAAAATCAAACAAATAGTTATAACTGGTATTTTGGTGCAGGAAATCCAGGCTCTTCTAATGGCACAAGTTGGACAAGAGTATTCGGAAGTCAAACACAAGGTAGATATTTAACTGGTATAAATTACTGGCCCAACGCAAGTTCAATTAGCATGAATTATACAGTAGGTGGTTATGTATATTATGCTGCTAATTTTTGTTTTGGTAACGTTGGTGTTTATAGCAGTAATGCAAATATTGCTGGTGGTGCTAACAACTGGACAACTTATACACACTTTGTTGGTCCTACAACTTGGTCAACTAAATATCATGAACCACATGGAGGTCCATCTGTATCAGGTGGAACATCAGGTGCAAGTCCACAATACTCATTAGTTTCTGGTTCTACTGGTGGATATGGTTATTACGGAGGAAGTTACTCTTTTAATAATAGTTCATCTGCTGGTGTAGGTGTAAGAGTTTATGCATCTTTCTATGCAGGCTATGGTTCATCTATGCAAAGTAACGGATATATAAATGTTAATATGGTTGGCACACAATATTATACCTACTACTTAAATGGTGTTAACCAGTCATCAACTACTGTAAATTTAGGTGCGTCATATTCTATTAGTGGTGCTGGATTTAGTGGTAGTGGTACATTTACCAATTCGAATACTGCTAGTACACACGCAAACACTTTGAAAGCAGGACTATCAAGTATGTTACCTAGTGGTTGGTCTGTTTTCAGAAGTGGCAATACTGTAACAGTAACTGCTCCAGCTAGTTCTGGAAATGTAAACGATATGTCAATAAGTATTTCTAATGGGAGTGGTGTTAATACTGGAACAAATCCAAGTCCAGGCAATTCTTCTATTGTAAGACCAGCATCAAATGTTAGTGGCAGTGGTTCTACAACTCAAGGTGTAAATCAAACTGGTAACTTAACTACTGCTACAGTAACAAGTGGTGGTAATTCAACTTCTGTGAACTTATCAAATGGTGCAAGTACAGATACAGCAGGAAGTGAGATAGCAAGTGCAATGAATGGTTTAGCTGATACTACTGCAACCTATGATAGTGGAACAAATAGAATGACAGTAGTTGCTCCTGGTGATACATCTGTTTCATTAAGTAATCCTAATTCTTTAAGTGTATCGAAAGTGAGTTTATAATGGCAAGAACTTGTGAATGTGGTGAAGACACAGATGCTTTATATTATTACAAATCTACTGTTGAAGGTAAGTTTGATATATGGAGTGAAGTAAAATATGATACAGACCCAGACGGATATAAATATGACCCAATACCTTGTGGTATAAATTGTAAGAATTGGGAGAACTTTGTTGTCAAAGAGGAAGGTGTACCTTACTAATGAAACAATCTGTTGAACCAACATTAAAAGTTCAAATGAATCTGGAAGCACATGAACGTGAGTGTGCTGTTAGATACCAAGCCGTTCAAGATAAACTTGATAGCCTTGATAAACGTATGTGGAGACTAGAAGGTATGCAAGCTGTCACAACTTTATCTATTCTTGGACTTGTAATTTCAATCGTTTTAACTTAGGAGTATACCATGGGTATGCAATTAGATACTAAAAAAGTAATAACAAAACCAATCCCTAGTAAAGTAAAAGCTTTTAGGGCAGGTAAACCTATTCTTAGAAAAAGTAAGAAGATGGGTAAACGTCAGGGAAAATAATTGTCGTCTAAGTCAAGATTACAAAATCTTTCTAAACTTACAGAGTCTACTGGTTGGAAACAAATAGTAGCAGTAATGGAAGAAGAAATCGTTAAGTCTGCTATGAGTATAGCTGAAAGTCCTAAGATGGATTTAGAAGAAATTAACTTCAGACGAGGCGCAATATGGGCAGCAAAACAATTACTCGAAATGCCCAATCGTTTAAAAATACGCTATGAGAATGAAATTGCGTTAGAAAAGGTAGACGAAAATAAAAAAAAGAGTAATATAGATATAACTGAAACTTAATCTTCGCTACGGCTGAGAAAGGAAAAACCAAATGGCTACACAACAACAAGACCCTCAAATGGCAGCAGACGCAATCAATCGTATTGCTTCAAACCAGTTGGGCGTTCCAACGCAACAGGCGCAAACACAACAACCTGCTCCTCCTGCATCACAACCACAAGCACCTAAAGCACCACCTAAAGACTCTGCCGCTGAACAAGCCGCTTCTAAAGGTTCGCCTGATACTGAAGGCGATAAGATGTCTGCTGAGGCAATCATCTATGAAATAGACTTTGGTGACATGGATAAAGAAGGCAACAAGAAAAAAAGAGAACTTACGCCTAATCAAATTAAATCTACATTCGAAAGGTATTCGGCACTTAATCACAAGAATGCAGTATATAAACCAATCACAGACGTTATTGACCAATATATGAGAACTAATCCTGGTGTATCAACAAAACAAATAGCAGAACAACTGGCAAATATTTCAAAGGCAGGCGAGTCAAATCCCACAATGGGAAATACAAAAGGTGACAAGCCAGGCGTTTATGAAAAAGACACTGCTCTTAAATCTGGTGATGTAGAAGCGTCTCTCAAGAAATGGGAAGAAGACAACGCAGTAACTCTACCACCTGGCTTTAGAGACATGATGAACATGTCTGCACAAGGCAATAGTAATGTTGGTGCTATGCAACAAGAACTTGCACAGGTAAAAAACATGTTACGTCAAGTCGTAGCACAGAGTGCAGGTATGGCAGACGCAGCAAAAGCAGGTTTCCAAACTGGTGAAAACGCACAAATATCAGCAGCTAAACAAACAATAGCAAATAATTTAGACAGAGTTCAACAAGCTTTAGGTCTGGCAGACGGAGACGCACAAGAGTTTCAGATGTTTGCAGCAGAACGTGGATATACAATGGAAGACTTTGCAGACCCACAGCTTACAATTAAAGTAATGACAGATTACAAAAATAACAAATCATCGCCAGAGATGGCTAGACTTAGAGACATCATGGGCAAAAGACAAGCGTTTACTGGTAGCGTAGGTCAAACTGCCAATGCAGATGTTGGTGCAGGAGCATCAGAACAATCATCTCCCTCTACCTTTGATAGATTTACAAATAATGTAATGACTCAAAAAGGTTACTAATTACCAAAAACTTACCCCCTAGTTAAGGCATTTTCTAGGGGGTCTTTTTTTATAAGGGTAGACAGACTTATTATTATTAGTTAATACTATATATATGCGCTACGGCTCATATATATAAGAGATTAACGATGGACTTCCGTGAACCTCGCTTAAAATTTTAATTTTGTTTTTTTAAGGAGAAACTACAATGGCCCCTATTCAAGGCATGAGAGGGACAGGCGAGTTCGGTTCAGACTTCCGTCCTAAAAACTACAGAGAGTTATTCACTCTTTTAGAACCAAATGGTAATGCACCATTAAACGCTATGTTAGCTATGGGTTCATCAGAACCAACAGACGACCCTGAGTATAAAAACTTCAGAGACGAGTTGCCTGATAGAGTTATCACAGTTAACGGAGCAGTAAACTCAACGTCTACAGCATCAATAACAATAGATGCAGCAGACGACAACAAGTTTGCAATTAAAGGTGCAATCGTTATAAACCAAACTACTGGTGAAGTTATGCATGTTACTGCTGATACAACAGCAACAACTCTTGCTGTTACTCGTAACATCGGAGGCACTTCTCACCAGATTGCAGATAATGCAGTCCTGTTTGTAGCAGGCTTTGCGGCAGCTGAAGGTGCAACATCACCAACAGCAATCACATTTGATGCTACAGTAACCAACAACTTCACTCAGATTTTTAGAACTGCTTTCCAAGTATCAAATACTTTGGCAAGTACCTATCTAAGAACTGGTGATAAGATGGACGAAGCAATGACTAAGGCATTAAAATTACATATGTCTGACATTGAAAGAGCTATGTTCTTCGGTAATAAAAACGAAGCAAGTGGTTCAACTGCAAGTCCAACTAGATACACAGGTGGTTTAACTAACTCACTAACTAACGTGGTAGACTTGGCAACAAGTAACGCTACCTATGGTAGTAGTGCTGCAAACAATATGACTGAAGACGGCTTAGATAAGCTTTTGATTTCTACTATATTTAAATATGGTTCAAAGCAAAAGATAGCCTTTGTCGGTGAAACATGTGCAGCTTTATTACAAAAAATAGGTAAAGCACGTTGGCAACCAACAGCGATAGAAGGTAGCTATGGCATCAACCTAACACAATACAGCACTTTCGCAGGTGACTTGATGGTACACTTACACCCACAGTTCCGTCAGTTAGCTCATATGAAAACTGCAATGGTTATTGTTGATTTCCCATATCTTGTTTATCGTTACCTAGAAGGTCGTGACACTCAACTTTTAGAAAATCGACAAGCAGTAGATGCTGACTCTATGAAGAGTGAATATCTAACTGAGTGTGGATTAGAACTTCTACAAGATAAAGTTCATGGTTATGTTAAAAACTGGGCAGGCGTAGCCGCATCTTAGGAGATTGATTTTCCTCAATGTAAAAAGGGAGCATTTTATGTTCCCTTTTTATGTTTTTTTAGGGTATAATCATACATAAGGATATAAAACTACCCACCTGGTGGTCTTTATACGAAGACATTTTTGGAGAGATACATGGCAGAATCAAGTAAAACTAAAAAAGTTAGAGCTAGAAACGCAGATGGCACACTCAAGTCAGATGACAAAAGCACACCAAATGTAAACGAAGCATGGGTACAACCAACTGCTTCTACTGTAATTTATGAAAGCAAAGAAAAAGAACCTTACATGTTTGAATGTGCAGACATTAGAAGCACAAGAAATACAATCTCTGGCTTATGCGAATGGGAAGTTGAAAA
>MDTC01252028.1_pt1 | contig 37835 bp, 38 predicted proteins | sample 811181 | NCBI WGS metagenome assembly MDTC01 (sample SAMN05326644, study PRJNA326480) | marine metagenome | isolation source: seawater | place: Pacific Ocean: North | collected 2011
CTGAGCACCAGATACTCTATCTTCAGAAGCAGGTGCTAACTGAGGTAATGCCATTCCCATTTATCTACCCTCAGCTAAAGTTTACAGATGCGCCAGCAAGTAACTGTGTTCCTGCTACTCCTACCCTATTTACCGTGAATGAAATCAAACTAATTGCTTCATCTGCAGTAGATAATACTGGTGTAGAACCTGATGGGAATAAGAAGTATGTACTGAAACCAACTGTTGAAATACCAGAGTTGATAATCCTTACTGTATGACTCTCTGTTTCTGTTCCTCCAGTGCAGGTAATAGTAGTAATACCAAGTGCAGTGACTTTATGATCCTGGGCAGAACTTAAATTAAGGGTAACTAAACCATTAGTAGTAACTACAAAAGCTTCTGTTGTAAGTCCAGCAGCAGGTAAGTTAGTGAGATCTGATCCATCACCAACAAATTTTGTTGCATTTAATTGACCTGTGCTTGAATTAAATGTTAAATTTGTTCCAGTTTTTGGTGGTAGATTTCCAGTAGCAGCAGTAGTATATAAAACATTACATGATGTATCACTTGATTCATCAGCAACTGTGACATTAGTAGCAGTGGTAGCAGTACCAGTTATTGTGCCAGTAAGTAATGAAATACCACTTGAATTTACTCGTAATCTTTCAGTTCCTCCAGTCTCAATAGTAACTATATCAGCATCAGGAAATCTGATGGCAGTATTTGCATCTCCAGTATGGATTATCTTATCAGCAATTGATAAGTCTGCTGCAATAGAAGTAACACCAGCAGTGACATTTAAACCACCTGCAATAACACTTACTCCTCCACCAACAACTACAATTCCTTCTCTTGATGTAATGAAACCAACAGAGTCAATATTTGTTACATCCTCATAGGTTAATGTTCCACCAATAGTGACATTACCAGTAAATACTGCAGTGTCTCCAGAAAAAGAATCTCCACTTATTGGTCCAGAGAATGTAGCAGCAGTTCCTGTAATACTACCATTAAATGTAACAGAAGTTGTGACACCAGTAACATTTAAATCATTATTAATTAATAATTTTTTGGTTGTAGAGATACCTGTATTACTATCAAAAGAGGCAAAACCAGTTGTTCCTCCAATACCTCCTCCACCTTCAATTTGAATATCAATGGTGCTGCCATTTAATATGACAGAGTTTCCAGCTCCTACAAAATTAAGATTTTTTACATTTCCAACCAGTGTTCCTCCTGATTGAATACCTATTATATTATTTCCTACGTTAAATGCTTTATATGCGATTAATTCTAATAAGTCATTTGCTTGAGCAGGACTTACTAAATTTACAATACTCCCGTTAGTAGCAGTATAATCAGTTCCATGTACTAATCTGGAACCATTTAAGTAAGCATCAATAAATCCTGGAGTATATTGGGAGGAGAAAGTAAAACTTGTTTGTACTCCTGAAGCAGTAAAAGTTTGTTTGTCAATGACAACAGAAGAATCAGATGGATTTCTCCCAATATATCCATTTCTGTTAGCAGATGTACCACCAATCATTAGCTTACTCCTGTAAGAATACTCAGATTGACATCAATAGCATTAGAAGAGTCTGTATATACCCTTATTTCATCATTTGCTTCTAATAATGTTTTGCCTGTATCAGAAATTACAAATGAACTACCAGCAGGAACTGGAATTTTAGTAGCAATAGCAACTCCTACTGTTGTGCTTTGATCATAAACCTCAACAGTTAAATTAATTGGACTTGTTGTATTATTGGCAAATGTGCCACCAATTAAAATACTCTTTGTAGCAGCAGGTGAGGTATAAACTGTTGTTACTCCCAAAGTATTGACAGTTTGACTACTTACTGCTGCTTCATTTGTTGAATCCCTGTCAAGAACTACTTGACTAGCAGCAATTAATGAAACTTTTGTTCCAGCAATAAAGTTTGAATTATCAATAAAAGAACTTACTGCAATACCAATAGTGGAGATACCAGTAATTTTATTAGTGGTAATACCAATTGATGCACTAGTGCTTGTAGTTACTATCCCTACTGCTCTTGTTAATGAATTTGAAAAAGCTTCTGCCATCTTTCTTTATGTGTTATGAGTATTTATCAAGCACCAAGTGCGATCACCAAACCAAGTGAAACACTAGGTTGGATGGTTATTGTAGAGATTCCAGAACTAGTTGGTGTTGCTGTAATAACAGCATTAGTTCCAGCAAAGTTAATCACTGTGGCACCAGTACCTATTATAGTTCCACCAGATGAAACACCAACAGAACCAGCTGGAAATCCTGTTATATTAGAACCATTACCAACAAATGATGTTGCTGTTACAACACCAGTTACATTTAAACTGGTAACAGTAGCACCTGTTCCAATTACATTTAAAGTTTGCGTATCAACAGATCCACTACTAGCAGTATTATCTATTGATCCAGTTATAACTGCATTACCTTGAAGATAAAGAGCAGTTTGACCTGTGCTTACAGAAGATCTTACATCCAATAAGAAAGCAGGCACTGTGGTATTGAAACCAACAACGCCTGCATCCCCATCTACAACTAATGTTGTACCACTTGTGCCAACATGCAATTTTTGAATTGCAGTGGAAACACCAGATGCTCTGATGTCTTCAGCATGAATATTACCTTTTACCTCTAAGGTGGCTGAAGTTGCTGTTGTTCCAACACCAACTTGTCCGTTGTCTGCAAAAAGCAAACCACTAGACACTTCTATGCCATTCTTGACTACAAAATTCTTGTTTACAGCCATTTACTCCTCAGAGGTTCACTATCCCCTCTTACATTCTTATCTATTTATAAAAACTCATACATTGTTGATTCGGTGAATCTACCTAAATCTGGTGTAATTTGCAAGTCATTAAAGTCATTATCTGTAGAATCTTCTAACTGCAAGGTATTTCCAGTTAATCTCAATCTTTGAGGGGCACCAGGAGTTGTATATCTTGCTCCTTTTTTTAATGCAGCAGTCACACTTCCAGAATTTGGTCCAAATACAATTGTGCTTGGACCAGTAGAAGCATCAGTTGTTCTACTAAAAGTAATACGATTTTCAAATGCTGCTTCTCTTGTAACGGTAAATGTAACAGTTACTAATTCATCTACAGCTTCAGTAAATGTTACATGTCCAAATGTACTAGCATTACCACCTCTACTAGATGAAGTAACCGTTACTGTACTATCAGTATATCCTGATCCACCACCACCAGCTCCTTGATTTTGACCACCTGCTCCACCAGTAGCACCACTTCCCCCAAAAGCACGACCACTTGCTAAATTATTAATTCCTCTTCCACCTGTTTGATTTAAATCATACCCAGGTTTGAAACCTCTAATTATATTACTACTAGCAGAAACCTCTACACCATCAAATGTAAAGAAATTTATTAATTCTGAACTATTATTACTACAAGGAGGAATTCCTTGATTCAACCAATATGTACCCTTTGTACATACTGTAGTTCTTCCACCATCATCATCTTCTCTAACATATTGTTGACCAAGTATATTTCTGGCAATATCACCTGATTGCAGTGTGCTTGAATCAACTTCAACACTACTACCAAATATTCCATTATTACTAAGTTGACCTCTTTTAATTTTCACACCACCCTGTCCACGTGAACCTGATGATGATCCACCACCATTACCACCAGCAAAGTCAATACCACCACCATCTCCACCTTTAGCTTGATCAGTTGCATTTCCACCAGCACCAATAGCAGCAAACAATCTTGAACCCTTGTACAAAAATAGTCCTGGAGGTGAATTAAAGTCATTAACATTATTAATTCCAAGAAGAGTATATTCAATATTCTTTTCAACATCAAATTCAATAATAGAATTTCCACCTTCTCCACCACTCTGGTCAAATGATAATCCTGCAGATGCATTCATATTCATAGAGATCTTTACACTATTTTCTGGTGCATGGAATTGAATTATGTTATATCCATCACCAAATGTAGATGGATTTATTGTTAATGAATCATTTTCATCAAAATCAATATCTGAAGTTTTTATTGCTGAACCATTAAATGCTTCAAAAATTAATCTCTTTCTACCTTCAACAACAACATAACTTACACTATTAGAAAATATAGGTGATTCTTCAACATTATTTGCAGTTAGTTTACATCTAATAACTCCTGAACCATTTTTCTCTGATATTATTGTTAAATTCTCAGTTTGAGATCCATTGATTGTAGTAGAGAGAGGTTTTGTTGAAGAAATATGCTCAATTCTAAAATAACCATTAGATCCTGATTCTGGTCCACGAGGTACAACAACACTACTACCTGTCATTCTTCCTTCAGTAATTAATGTTGGATGAAGGAATCCTGATCCACCACCCCCAGCACCATCGTTACAACATGAACTATCTGGATTTCCGCCAGCACCACCATAATATCCTCCTCCGCCACCAGCAGCACCTGATCCACCTTGGAGTTCTCCTGCACCACCAGACCCACCAGACCCACCAGCAGATTGTGTTCCTCCCTTTCCTCCTTTATCAGGAGCATTGCCTCCATCAGTACCTTCCAGTCCACCACCATTACCACCAGCAGCAGGGTCATTAGCACCTCCACCACCTCCACCTGCCATGATTATAGCATTGGCATTACTAGTAGATCTTCTTGATTCACTACCTACACCATCATTGAATACATATTGTGCTCCTGCTGATGTATTTTCCCATTTACCTTTACTTGGAGTAATTAATAAAGATCCAGGATTACTATCGAGATCACTAAACGTTGCTGAAGATCCGTTTGCACCAATAGATGTTGAATCTACATTAGTTGTTTCATGTACCCTGTAAATAGCACCATTCTCTATATCCACATTTAGATTTGGTGGTAAATCACCACTAAAACCTGAAGGAGAACCTAATGTAATGAATTCTGGACCATTTTCAAATCCCAAATTTGAATTTGGAAATGGGATTCCATTTTGTAATTTTAGAATAACTTGAATATTTTCAGTAGAAGATCTTGTTTGATTGAATGTGACTTTTTCTAAATCAACATCATTAATTGCTTTAATGTCAAATGGACTAAAGAAAAGTCCAGTGAAACCACCTCCACCTCCACCTAAACCAAATCCACGTCCACCTTCACCACCTAAACCAAATCCACCACCAGAAGCATCTCCACCAGCACCACCTAATATGAGTACATAATGCTGATTTGCTACAAAAGTAAATGTTCCTTCTGCTACTCCACCAAGACCACCTGAAACAGATCTACCACTTGATTTTCCTCCACCACCTCCTCCAAGGAAGAGTTTTGTTGTCATATTTTGATTAGAAGTCAAAGTCATTTGTGAATTTTGATATGGTGAAAAATCAAATGTAGATACTTGAGAAAAATCAATATCAAAACCACCAGATGAATCAGTTATAACTGATAAAATCCCAGTTCCAAGATCACCTCCATCAATATCTTTAACTCCATCTGAAATATCATTACCATCTAATTGCCATTGATAATTTAAATTCTCCCCAGTTGAAGGAACAATTGATGCTTCAATATTGTATTCAGATATATTTCCTACAGCAGCTGAAGTATCTACTGGTTGACTTTCAATAGCAATTTCTGGAAAAGATGTTAAAGTTGCTGATTCAGATCTAGCAGATCCATTTCCTTCTCCTGCAATTATATTGGGGATTGAATTTGCATAATTAGCCTCTAAAAATAAAGATTTTCCATTATCACTATAGTCTATATTAGTTAATGTGATACTAGATGAATTACCTAAAGAAACAATTGAAGCATCACTACTTGAATCAATAGATGTATCATAAATTTTTTCCCCATCATAATACCACTGAAAGGAATAAAATCCAGTTCCTGCTACTCCACTAATAAAGGCAGTTGCTATTCCAGTAAATGTTACAAATCCTATAGAATTTTCAGCAGCATCTTCTGGGTCTTGAGTGAATGAAACATTTGGCCCATTTAGGGCAAAATTAGTAGGTATACTTCTAAAGTAATTAAATTGTAATGGGCTCATGAGAAGTTTTGTCCTCCAACTACACCAAATAGACTTATTCCACCATCAAATGTCATGAATGAATATATATCAGTTGCTCCTGCACCAATTGAAACTGAAGGAACTACACCACCAGGCCAAGTACATGACCTGTTTGCTCCACCATCTAATCTGTAAGTATCTATACCAACAGAACGAGCACTACTATCTTGTGTAATTTTAATTGTAAATGCCCTACACGTTCCTGCTGTGATGTTTTTGAAATTAAATACATCAACATTTTCTGTTAGTGGTAGATCAAAGGATTGACCTCGAGAAAGATCCAAATCAACCACACCACTACTACTAGTGACTGTTAGTGGTAATTCAGCATATGCTTCAAATCTAGACTCTCCAACAACATCAATTTTACCTCTTGGAGTATCAGTACCAAAACCAACATTTGCTCCTGATGTTGATAATGCTGTTCCCACAACTAGAGTGGTGGCAGTAGCAACACCAGCAACAATACTACCTGTTGTTGAATCTAAATTAAATCCAGTAGCAGACAGAATACCAACTCCACTTCCAGATGGAATTATGACATCTTGTTCAAAGAATGCTGTACCAATGAATGTTGAATCATTATTAACTTTAAGAGCAGTCTGAGCAATTCCTGATGTTCCTACTTCAAGATCAGCAACTCTGTCAGTAATCATAGTTCCAATACCAACATTCAAGTTGTTAATTGGAACAATTCCAGTCTTACCAACACCTGCTGCTGTATATTGGAACAAGGAATCACTTGGTAGATTAGTGAGACCTGCACCATCACCAGTAAATGCAGTTGCTACTACAGCACCAGAAACATTTAATTTTGCTCCAATAACTGCAGTAACACCTATTCCAACACCGAAAGAATCAACTACAAATTGTGTGCTGCCTGATCCCACTTTAAATGTATGTTCACCTGGAGTTGTTGTTCCAACCCCAACAGCATCAAATGTCATAACACTCTTTTGAGTGTTAATACTAATAGCACCAAATGGATACCAAGCATTATCAGTAGTATATGTCCATCCAAGAGTTCCACCTTCAGATGGATTAGCATTATAAATTACATCACCTGGATTTCCAGCTATAGATGGAGTTGATATTCCAACAGTGTATTTTCTAGATACTGTTGTATCACCTTGTAAGAACAAACTATTAGATTCAAATCCTTCATCTGATGTTGATGTTACTTTATTAGTGAAGACTACTGGAGAGTCAAATTCAGATAAGATGTTATTGTCTGTTCCACCAGATACTTTAATTTTTCTGGAAACATTTACTTCTTCATGATTAACAAGATCTAGTGAACCAGCAAAAATACCAGTAGATAATGGATCTTCTCCAGTTACTGTGGGAATTGGAGTATCAAATACTTCCTCTTTACCAGTGGTGGATGATATTCTCTTATTACCAATATAGAAATCTCCTCTATCATTCATACCAGTGTAAACACTGACACCACCATTAGTATTGAACTTCTGAGAAATTAATTGCTCAGTAAGTGTTGGTTGTCTGCCCTGCTTACTTGGTAGTGATGTAGAATAATTACCAGGTCCATATCCAATATATTCAAAAGTATGACCAGAAGCACGAATAATAGATGGTCTTCTAAATTCAATTGGATTGATTGAGATCTTTTTAATTACAGGATAAATTCCATCTCCAGTAGCATTTTCTGTGTGAGCAACTGGTTTTGTTCCAAATAATCCTCTGAAAACAGTAATTGGATTTGATACTGTAACTGAGTTAACAATATTAGATGTAGATTTAACTCTCATAATTTCATCATCAACTCTCAAATAATCACCAATTTGTACATTTAAATTGGCAACATTTGTAATATTGATGCTTGTTGTTGTTGCATTAGCGATTTCACTTTGAAGAGTAGATGAATATCCACCATAAAGATTAATTGTTCTCCCACCAAAACTTTCATCTGTTAGATCAACATTACCTGATGTAGATTCTTGAGCACCAGGATTAAACAATCTAATTGTTCCTGAAGTACCAGGAGAATCTGTTCTAACTCCACAATTAATTACGAAAGTTGTTAAACCTACAACTTCTGTAATTACAAATGAATCATTATAGAAATTCTCTGATGCTCCACCAAGTCTAACAGCATTATCTGCAGAATATCCATGAGCTGTTGATGTAACAACAGTTGCTATGCCTGTACTGTTACTATAAGTTAGAGAACTAACTGATACTATTGGTCCTGTATTATTGAAGAATGCAGATGAAGTAATATTAGCACCAAGACCCAAAGAAGATGGATTTGAAATAGTGCTTGCTGAGGATACTTGGAATTCTTTAGTTGAAGTTGTAGTTAATCCTGTAATTCTATAGAGAGTATTATATCCATTAGCAGACAGAGATGTAATTCCAGAAACACTAATTGTATCTCCTACATTATCTTCAATTGCTTCAACTTTAACAGATCCTGCTGAGAATCCTGAAGTTGTAGCAATACCTGTAACTGATAATACATCACCTACTTGGAATCCTGTTCCACCATTCATAATTTTGATATTACCAGTCAACTGATTTGAAGCATTAACTTCAATTCTAGCTGTGGCAAAATCACCTGTTGTAGATGGTCCAATTCTTGCATTATAGAAATGCTCAGAGGAGGAGATTGCACCTTCTCCATAACCTGATCCAGCACTAAGTAGACTGATTCTAGTTACTCTCTGCAGTCCATGATCAATATTAGTGAAGATGGTGTGAGCTGTACCAGCACTATTTGATACAATATCAGTGATACCAATACCAATACCAAAATCATCAAAATAGTGATTTAATGTCTCTCTAGTAACACTATTTCTTGATTCATCTATAACAGTTTGTCCAAGTGGTTCTGGTAAAGAATATGTTGTTGATGATTCAGGATTAGAGATTGGATTATCTCTATCAGTTTGTGGATAGAGATTAGTTATTGGTTGTGAGAATTCAAAATTTTCACTGGTGTTAAATGGACTAACTGCAGGAGCATTTGATGAATTAATAGCAGTTAGATAGTAGATACCAGTTTGTTCACCAGTAATATATTCTTTTAATTGTTCTGTATTGTAGATGTAATAAGTCTTATCTTGTCTTTGTCTCTTATATACTGGAAGAGATGTATTTCTTACGTTACTATTATTTGTATATGTTCCAGGAGCATTAGTTGGTCCACTTACTGTGAAACAATTAGAAGTGGTTATACCAGTAACAGTAAATGCTCCATTATATGCTGAATTTCCAACACCTGTTGTATTATTGGAACTGGTTACATTTTCAATTAAAACTTTTGATCCAACAGAAAGATTGTGAGGTATCTCAGTAACAAAAGTTGAATTTCCAGTAGAATATGAAGCATAATTAATAAATCTAAAGTTTCTCAACTCAGACTCATTAGTCATAGAAACTGATGTTGGACCAAATTGTAATGCTACTTCAGCATTATTTGAACCTGTAACATCATTTGATTCGGTAAAAACATAAGAATCTCTAGGTGGTCTAGCAGAAGCGATTCCTGCAGAATTAGCAGAAGATGCTGGAATTACATATCTTAATTTGTAAACTCTATCATCATTATTTCTAACATCTGGGGTTCTTGTTATGAATGTTCTTGGTGTAGCAGCACCAATCCCACTTGTACCTAATGAGTTTACTGTGGAGTAAATATTATTTTCAGTGGTTGCCATGGCAACATTTACATACCACTGATTTTTTGTAGTATCAAATTGAATAGGGTGTCCAACATCACCTGCAATTTTATCAGAAACTCTACTTTCTACTAATAATTCACCACCTAATTTATTAATTGTTAATGAATTACTTGAGAGTGCATCAGTTAATGTTGGAGCTATTTTAATTTTATCTGAATCAATTCCAGTAGTAATAGCATAATATACTCTATTATCTAATAATCCATCAGGCAATCTTCCATTTTCACTAACAACTCTAATAGTTTCACCATTTACAAACTTATGATCTTCTGTAAATGTAACAGTATTACTACTAATACTATTACCAGTAGATACAGTCCTGCCAACATTAGAAACTTTTACAGATGATACTTCATTTGAAGTATTTTCTGTATTTGGCATTACAATTCTTGCCTCCCTAGTTATAGGGGTGCCATTTTCAGAAATTACAACATTAAGTTTATCATTTACTTTTGCACCAATTCTATATCCTTGAATAACTGATTTTGGTGGTTTAGATAAATTTTCTTCCTGATAAAGATATAATTTACTAGTAGTTGCAGATGAAACAGTATTAGCAACATCAATAGCAGTATACTCTAAATTAATAGTAGATTTGCTAATCGCTTTTGGTGGAATAATATTAGTAATATATCCAACATCATCTTTTGCAAAAGATGTATCTCTATATCCAGTGGATGCAAGTGCTAATTGACCAAAGTTGGAGTTAGAGTTAGTGATTGAGAAATCACCTCCACTCTCTGTAACAAAATGCTGCGCATAACCAATAGCAAATATAGAAACTAATTGAATTACAGAATTATTTGATGCTTTAATGTGGAAGTTGTAATAATCTGGATGATATTTCGCTAAACCGTCACTATGAATATTGTCTATAGTGGTGTAGTTGTCAAAATCTCCATCTGTTTTATTATATCTTACAAATGCCTTATCATCTTTTTGTAGAGATACACCTGTAAATTGAGCAACAACCATGGATTTAAATCCTGTTGCTTTATTACCATCAGCGTGCATTCCACACATTCCATATACAGATCTCAAAGAGATATTGAAGATATATGGTGATGCAGATTCTACAGTATCAGTGTCTAGTGTTACAGTAGCTGATGCTGGAGTTAAAGATGCAGTAGTTGGAACATTTGTTGCTTTATATGTGAATCTTGTTGCATTACCATTCGTGTCTGTAGTTTCTACAGTACTGACAACAAAAGAACCATTATATGTGGTATCAGCAACATCATTAACAATTATTTTTGTATCAACATTTAAACCAGATATTCCAGAATCTAATTGAACAGTAACAGTATTAGTTGCTGTTGAACTATTTCCAGCAAAAATACTTGAGATACCAATTTGACCACTCAAAGGTCCAACAATTCTAAATTCATCAATTTTTGGTTGAATATCAATACTACTAGATGGATAATCAGGTTCAATATTTCTTCCAGAAGATGGACCATAAGCAAGTCCAACTTTCTCATAATACATTTCAAGATCAGTTCTTAAGAAACTTTTATTTGATATGAATGCATCATTAATTGTTACATCATTTACACCGTCAGCATATTCAAAACATGTTAGTTTATGGTGAGAGAAATCTGGTGTGAAAGTAGCAGTTGTATAATCTTTATACACAACACCATTTGGATCACCATCAAATAAACTAAACTGGAAGAAATAACAACCACCAGTTACTCTGAATAAAGAACTTCTTTCAATATTTGAATTTTCTGGATTGGGAACGTATTTTGGTCTGATCTTTGTTTTTCTTAGATCACTAGCTACAATTGATACACCCCTAGGTACAATAACCCCACCATAAACAGAATTTAACTTATACAATATATTATCACTTGAGTTTAAATCAAATATACTATTAGTTGATAATGCAGGGAAATTTGTTGAAGTTGACCCATCTCTCAATTGAAAAGTATTTGCAGTCTCATTATGAATTGGGAGCCATCCTGGTCTATTATCTACTAGATGCTCACCTGGAGAGAGTAAGATAGTTGTTTTTCCAAATCTATCATTATCAAGTCCTTTCTGATAAGAAAATCTTGCTGCTTCAATCAGAGCTCTTTGGATGGTAATGAAAGGTCTAGCAAGAGAATTACCTTGATTCTCTATACTATCAGTAGCATCTAAATCGTTAGGATTTACATAGATTATATTACCACGTACATTTTTAAGAAAATTATCTAATCTTGAGAGACCCATTTTTATAGCGCAGTGATTCTATTATAGATTATTTATGCCTTTAAGCCTATATACTTTGCCCAAGTGGCAGCAATATAATCATATACACAATATGTATCCAACACCCAACAAATACGATAAAATTTATGTCAAATCAAGAAATCCTTACAAAACAAAAAATCCAGTTGAAAAAATTATCGATGACACTTATGAACAACTTAGAATACACTACAAATGTGAAAGTGAATATTTTAAAAAGTTAGGTTATAAATAAAAACGTGTGAAGGAAGTGCTAGGACCCTATGGGGTCCTTTTTTAATGGGAGTGGGGGGACTTGAACCCCCACGAGCACAATGCTCAACAGATTTTAAGTCTGGTGTGTCTACCTATTCCACCACACTCCCATAATTAAACCACTCTGTCCAATCTTTTTTGTGCTTGATCAGGAAAATCTCTTGGGCGACTATCTGCTGCATTATCAGTTCTAGGTGAACCTTCATTCTTCTTTTCAGTTTTTTGAAAAGATACTCTCTTATATCTATTTGCCCAAATGTCTGGCATCCAATATGTCACTTGCCAATCAATAGTAGGATTTAACTCTAAGTGTTTCTCTAAAGAGTGATTGAAAACACCAATTTGAATATATCCATCATGAGTTACACATTCATCATTACCAATATCAACTATGAATAGTTGTTTCATCAGTTGTGCTCCAAGTGGCAGGATTGAGACTACAGTATTCATTAAAAGTAATCTTCATCTCTTTATTAGTTAGATTACAATTTTTTGCTGCTTTTGGAACGTTCCACTTCGCTACAAATAACATTTCCATAGACTGTCGTGTTTCTGGTCTCATACTCATAGCATTTCAGGATTTCAGTGTAAAAATCAGATGGATATTTAAGCATTAACTTTTGACAAGAGGTCCAGAGTAAATTATCATATCGTCATCAACAACAACACGAACTAATTCTAACACATTCATAAATTCATCAATACTATCACATTCAATATCTCTTTCAGAACCTTCATTTGACCAGATAATAAATTTACGAGCACACGTGTCTACAATAATCTTGGTCAAATACTCATCATCATCATTGTCTGGGGATAGATCAATGTCTTCTGGATAGTTTTCAAGCATGGGATTCCTATTGACAATTTAATTATAACACCTGTTAGAGAAAGGATCAACACCTCTTGTGACAGTTATAATTTTGGCACATCAAGTCTAGTTGCCATCACAATGAAGTAACAATTTATAGGGTATGGACCTTTTGATCCAAGAGTAATTTGATATTGTGAAGATGACTTCACAAAAATATTTTGATCAGAACCAAAAGGTGTTATCTGAACTGTAATAGATGATTCTTCAATTAACCCTTTCCAGTGTTCTGGAAGAGAAATAATATTTTTATTCTTGCAGTGACCTCTATAAAATACTGCATTTTCTGGTCCAATAATACTAGAGTATTCTATTGAAAGATTACTATTTGATGGGTGATGAATTTTTGTCATTAGTTGTTTACGATTCCTAGTGATCCCATATTAAAATTTGTACCAGCAGGATTGAAAGGATCTTCTGCAGGAATTACATTTGCTGGTGAGTTACTATTTAATACATCTAAAAATTCTTGATCATCCAACAATCCTTGGAAAGTTGTTAATCCAGCTTGTCTTCTTTTACTATCACCAGATTGTAGTCTATATGCAAATATTCTTAAGTTAAATTTTTCAAGTTGTTTGCGTAAACCATTAGCTAATGTAAGTCTTTTTTTAAATTTACCATTATCATTTGCAATAGCATTTTCTAAAGCATCTCTACTGGCAATTGCATTTGTTATATTATTTGCAATTTCAGTGCTACATGAAGAAGTATTAGAATAAAGAGTACCATTTGAAAGAGGTGCAGCAAGAACTTGAATTGTTGTACCTTCAGAGGCATCATTTCCTGTTATTGGATGTCTAGGTTTTCTATTAAATCCCACCCTATAATGAGATCTTCCTGCTCCCACACTGGGTTCTACTACTACCACATCAGGATCATCTTGAGTATAATCAAAAAGTCCTTCCATAAATTGATTCCAAGATGCAGTGATATTAGGTTCACCTGAATTATTTTTTTCAATTTTAACACCATGACCAATTGTATCCTCAGTCATTATTTTAATTGTTTGAGGTGTATATACTGGAGTATCAAATGGTAAACTTAATTCTTCCAAATCAAAATCATCTGGATTTCTGATAATATTAAAGATAACATAATCTCCACTATTATTGTCAGGAGCAAGAGCCTGGCTAGTTGAATTATTCTCTAAAGTTAATAAAAATACTGTAGAGGTTGTAGTGTTAATACCTGAAATACCAGCTTCTTGTATATTAACTACTGTTGTACCAACTGCAACAATAGTATTAGTTCCTTGAATACCAGGAAATACTCCATTCTTAGATGATGTAACTTGCATTCCAGTTTCAATTCCAATTCCACCACTATTAGTTCCAGATAAAGTTGTGGAGGAGAATAAAAAGAGACTATTAGTATTAAATCCAATCCTACCAACAGCACCAATTACATAACTGTCTATAAGATCTTCATAGAAGGGTTCATCATAAATTTTAAGACCATGATAAAAATCAGTAACAAATCCTAATTTAGAATCTAAACCTATTGATGTTATACCTGAAGTTCCATCTTGATCAACAAGAGTAAGTTTATCAGAGGTAACCCCAGCACCTACAATACTTGAATAACCACTTACTCCAATTCCTGATGGTTGTATTTTAGTAACAGTTATTGAATAACGATCTACTGGATCATCACCATCCATTTCTGTAGCGATACCAACTACTCTCCAAAACAAATCACTCCTGCAACCACTATCTATTCTATCTTGGTATGCTTTACCCACACTATTAATAGCAATATTAGCCTCATTAAGTTGAGTATAATTTAAAATATCAAGGGCATTAATTCCATTTTGATATGGTTCTTTTTCAGCATCTATTGCTACAATATTTGTATAAGAATTTACGACAACATCATTTATTTGAGACTGTTCCTGAACAATATTTGCTATTATTAATTCTTGATTAGTTGGCATTATTTTTTCTCCATTTTGTTGAGTTTTTCTCTTGCAACTTCTTTTACAATTCTTTCCATGTTATCATTCTCCCAACTAAATTCATAACCTTCATTTCCTTTCCCATCAACTCCAGGATAATCATTACAACTTTCACCTTCATATTCCACTATAAGATCATCATCTAATCTTCTAGCAGTAATATGATAATCAGCATTGATAGATCCACCAGCATTATTTCTAACAATCACTTTTTTACCCCACTGAACTTCTTTTACAAAAAGTTCTTGCCAAGATCCAATAGCAGTTAAATTAATAGTCATATCATCAGTGTTAACAAATCCTTCCCAAAAAGATGGTAAGTCAATAACACCATCTTGCCCCACTTTACCTCTACAATAAACTGCAATCTCTGGACCTTCAATACAAACATGTCTTAGTCTCCATCCCTTTTTGTTAGGATGAGTAATATCAAAAGGTTTGTCTTTTTTTGTAGCTTGAAGTAAATTAACTGTAGCAGTTGCTGCTACATGATCAACAGCATTATTGGTTGTTTGATTGATTTGAGGAGCTGAATTAAGTGCTAATGCTAAATTCATATCTACTCCCAATTCTGTTTTAAATCCAGCAAATATTTTAGCACCTATATCTTCAATAAGGGATGAAATATAGTTTCTAAGAATTGCAATTGTATTTTCACCTTCAGGACCCATTCTTTTAATTGTAGTGGGACCAGAAAAAATATTAACTCCTCCAAGTCCTGAATTAATTGTAACTCCACAAGGACTAACAGCACCAATTAAAATGTCAAGTGGAGTTGCTATCACACCACCAATTAAACTATTTTCAATCTCAACAATTGATAAAGGAAGTGCTTCAGCAGCAAGACCAACAACATCAGTTAGTGGTCTTTTTGTAATCATCAAGTTTCCTCTTGGCACTCCTGGAGAAACAAAAGTTGCTTTTGATCCAATGATAACAGGACCCTTAATCGCTGTAGCACCATCCAATCTAAGAGGACCAGCACCAAATCCACATGCAGCAACAGAAAAAGGATCTGATCCTATAATTACTTGCTCAGTAAAATTAACACTTTCTTGAAAATTTTGTGACATAATTATTAATTAGTTTTGAAAAAATAATTTTTTACCCAATGTTTTAGCAAAATCTGTAAGTGTCAGACTACCTCTTAATGCTTGAGCTATAGTATTGATAATTGATTGTGAAGAATCTGTGTTATCTTTTAGAGCAGAGTACATATTAAGAGTTGATTTTCCAATCAAATTCATGGTTCCTTCACAGGTAAATGATATATCACCAGGAGCTTTACCTAATATACTTTCTCCACTCATAATAATTTTCTCATTAGCTGAGAGAATAATATTTCCAGTAGTATTATCATACCCCTCAGCAACTAATTCAATACCTTGAGCAATTATCCTTATTTTTCCATTTGGTGCTGCTAGGATTAAATCATTTGTGTCTGCTTCAATAATTACAGCTGGAATATTATCACCAATATCATCTCTTGATTCAATACCAGTGCCAGCTCTAATATAGGTTCCACCAGATGAATGAATTACAGTACCACCTTCTAGGTGTTCTGGACCAGTTTCATACATCGCTATGTAATGGTCAGAAAGTTTATCTTGACGATTATTTATAAAAACTGCTGTTATTTCATCATTATCCATGACCTTGCCAAATACAATCTCTCCATCAGAATTTCCTTTTCCTGTAGCATGTGGATTTGTTTCTGCCATTATACTTTACCTACACAATCAACAACTTGAATGACCTTTTCAAAACCAACTTCCCTCACTTCTTCATCACTTAATCTATCTATACAGAATTTTGGTATCAATTTTGCATTAATACCAGTTTCAGATCTAATATAAATTTTTGGTCTGCTTGTAAAACCCTCACCACCTTGAGTTACTTTAATTGATAGTAGTCTACCAAATTTATCAAATGTAGGAACAGCTTTTGCTCCCAAATTTGGTTCAATAACAATTTCATCACCATCAGTATATCCAATACCAGAGTCAATAATAGGAATATCGCAAAGATATAATATTACAGGATAAGATCCTTGACCACTAGAAGGATAGTCTCCTCTAATTATAGCATTATTGTCAAGTGGGGGAGAAGTAAATGATCCTGCTTCTTTAATAATATTTTTCTTTCCACCTAAAATTTCTTCACCAGTTGGTTCAATAACAATTCTTGATCCATTAGGAATAGTTACAATATCACCAGGAAGCACGTTCACTATATTTCCAGAAGGTATTGGAATTTCATATATTCCATTTTCATGTTGCACTGTTGTATCTTGTGCTGTTGCCCATGTTCTACCATCCCCTCCGCTACTACCATCAGGTCTGGATAGATAACCTTTTCCAGACTTTATAACGATAACATCTACTATTCCTATAGTACTATTAGTGCTAAGACCAACATTTGAATTGGATGTGAGAAGATTATTTGGAATATTAGAACCTTCTTGAGTAACACTATCAGGAAAGAAAGTATAATTTCCTGGTGATGATTCTGTAATTCCTCCATTAGTTGTTTGAACTGTACTTACAGTTTGTGGAATAGTGCTTCTAGTGGTAGTTGCTTGTTCTGTTCCCCCAGTTAAAATCTCCCAATTAGTTCCTGATGAATTTCTTATGTATACTCTTTGCTCATCTAATTTATAAAATAATTGACCAGGAGCAGAATTTGTTGGAAGGACATTTCCAGTCTGCAGTTTGATTCTATCTTGTAGCACTTCAAATCCATTTGATCTATCACCTGTAACAATTGATGCCATTAGATATTCCTCCAAGATGTACCATTATAAATTCTAATTTGACTAGTGTTGGAATTAAAATATATTTCTCCTACTTCAGCATCTTCAGGATCACTGTTTTCCTCTGGAAGATTTGTAGACAGATCATTAAAAATACTATCTCTATTACCTGTACCTAAAACTACTTGAACTCTAGCACCTACACCTCTTCCACAATTATCAACAACCTGTGCAGTTGTTCCTGTTCCATACCCAAAACCAGAATTCTGCATATCAACACCTAGAACTTCCCCTGCTGCACTCACAATTAAATTACCAGCAGCTTCTGATCCATTTTTTCCAAAGAATCTTATTCCTGGAGGACCACATGTAATTGCGCTAGTATCACATCCTGATGTATCAAACATAGCAGTAAAATCAATATTATCAAAATTAAAGCTATCACTAATATTTTCCCCAATTGTTGCTGCTTGTTCAGGAATACTACTAATTCTATCTAATAAATTACTTTGACCACCAGATTCTCCTTGGCCCAAGAATGCACTCCATGTTTGTACTATGGATTTATTATTTTTAGTATCACAGAAACTAAAATCAAATATTGAATCAATTCCACCAAGAATATCACTGACTATGGATAAACCACCATCAACAAGGTTAGCAACACCTGAAACAACATTTAAAACTGAACCAATAGCTGAATTAACTGCTCCTTTTGCAGATCCAATAAATCCCCCAACAAATTGATCAGCAAAACACATTGGAATATTAATTACTCTTTGAATTGCCTCACCAATAAATCCAGTAACTTGATTTACTAAAAATCCAATTAGACGTCTAATAGCACATTTTAATTCACTAGCTCCCTTTGCAGCTGCTTGTTCACCAAGTGGTTTATAATCTGATGGTATTAAGTCAAGTAACGTTTTAATTCCAAAATTAAAGGTATTAACAACTTTTTCAATAACTAAATTATATAATGATTTTAATGTAGATGCTATTTGTTTTGATATCTTTTTTATAACATTTTGAACTTTTTCTCTTAATTTATTAATATCACCTGATAAAGAAGATGAAATATCATAAATTAATTTTCTTAATTGTTCAATTTCCTGAATACCATTCTGTAATTGAAATCTAATTTTTTCTAAAGGACTTTGAGTACTATTACCATCAGTATCAGTTGAAGGAGATGCAACAACCAGCTTATTTGTACCAGTTGCTGCTTGAGCTTGAGACCCCCTATCTTTAACAGTATTACCAGTTGATTGATTAGGTGCCTCATTTACTTTTGTCTCTGCTACTCCACCATCAGGATTATTTTGTGGTAACTCAGCAGTTGTTGGAACTACTTTTAATTGATTTTTTGCTATTCTAGATTGATCAGCTGCAGAATATCCTAAAAATGGTTTAAATGGCGTATCTGGTACATTTTTCATTACCTCAGCATATTCATTATGACCAATACAACCCATTATAACTGGTTGTTGAGCATCATCACCATCAAGAAAAAATCCAAATACAAAATTACCTTGCGCTAATTGAGCATTTTCATAATATCCCCTGCCACCAGTACCTGCTGTAACAGGATACATCACACTTGCCCATGGTAGATCATCATCAGGCAAATCAGTCTTACTAGCAGTGTGGTATCCCATGATACGCACTTTATATCTTTCACCTACACCTGGTAGTTCACTAGCAGTATTAACTGGTGCAGGAGCAATATTGGCAATCCAACTTTCCTCACTCGCTATTTGACCTATCCACCAAATGAATCCGTCTCTTCCAACAAAATGTTTCTTTAAAAATGTTTGTTCCATCATCCGTATGAATCTCTAACTAAAGCCAAACTTGTGAGTGTTTCTTCTGGTGTAATCTTATGGCACACATGTGCTACCATATATATGCCTGATGATTCATCATTCTTTTCTTTATTTGAACTTCCCTCAAGCTTAGGTACATCAACACTAACTACATCACCAGCTCTTATTGTAAAATCTCCAGGAATAGTGATCTGTGTTTGGATTGTAAACAATTGATTATATCTCATTATAGACTGCACTGTAGTATGTTGAGGATTAAAGTTTGGAACACTTGGTTGACTTTTCCATTCTCTCAATTGTTCTTCAGAAGATCTACCTTTAGGCATGGATCCAGTATCAAGAACCATATTCATTAGTCTTGATGGTGACTGAGTAAATTCTCTTGCTACTAAATCTCCACTAAATTGTGTTCCAGTCCTATTTGAACTTTGATTGGTAATATTATAATCTTGCACATTATAATTAAATGATATTGGATCAAAAAATAAAGATCTATTATTATAACATCCTAATGATAATTTTTCATGAAGGTCTATGTCACTATCAATTGAGTAAGTAAGAACTTTAGCATCATATCCTGTTTCTATATCTCCAGTGTTATTGAAAATATATCTTTTAGAGGAAGTCTGAGAAAGAAGTGTATCAACAGATTTAAATTTAAAAGAATCTTTAGTTTGAAAAAATAAAAATCCTGCTGTGCCACCAAGTGCTGTAGCATTTGGGATGGATTTAGATGCTAACCATGTACATGTATAAAATGGTTTTCTAGCATTCCCTATGAAATTATAATTAGATGAAGTATCATCAATTTCTAAATTCAATCTGGTTTGCAATACATTTGTTAATATGCTTTCTACATGTTCAGATATTTTGCCTTCATATCTTTTTGTTACTCTTGTTTGATCATTTGCAAAGTATTCAGATGATGAAAAATCTAAAAAGTATAGATCTTTTTGTGTTCCTGGTGTTGCATCTCTAACTCTGTTTACATAAAGTCCATTAGAAAAAGTTAATTCATTATCATATGAATCTTTCAAAGATATCTCTGCTCTTTCTCCTCCACGAATAGGAAGACCATCAATAGTTCCCCTACCTGATAGTGCTTGTTGACCATCAGTTTGAAAACCAGTTTCTACTATGGTTGCAGTTGCTGTAACAACATTTGATAATACACTTTCATAATATCTAAAATCCACCACACCACCAGACATGTCTATACTATTTCTAGCGCTAGAATTTGATGTTATTTGAAATCTATCAATTGAACCAGCTTGAACTGGTGAAGTTTGGTATGACATTATCCTTGCTTATAAAGAGATCCAAGTAATTGATCTCTATAATATCTATTTAATGCACTTGTGGGTATTATCATACTCTTACCTTTTGAAGGAATCATTTGTGGCATTTGATCTTGCATCTGAGATAAAGGAATAGCAACTGTTTGTTCTGCACCCTGTTCATAAGATGCTGTTCTCTGTAGAGATGGAGATGAAGAGGCAGTTGATGTTGATGATGGTGATTGTTTTGCCACAGTTGCTGTTGTTGTTTGAGATGATGATGAATTTGTTTCTAATGATGCAGAGGAGTCTTGATTTTGATCTTTTGCTATAGGAGCACCTTCATTACTATCTGTTGTTGTTTTACTTGAAGTTTGTTTATTTGAATCAACTTTTCCAGTTGATTGACCATAAGCTCTTTTTATTTCTTCTTTTGATTTGCCACCTTGTCCATAATAACTTGTATTTGTACCAACATTTCCTTTTGAGTCTGGTCCAATTAAATTAGGGAAAGAGGCAAACTCAGGTGCTAGCATATCAATAACTTTGTCACTCATTCCCTCCTTTGATAATAGTTCTGGTGTTACACCTCTCATTCTAGAAATCCTATTTAAAATCAATCTATCCTGCATCTCTGGAGTGAATAATTCATTGGGGGAGATACCCTGTTTGTTAATTTCTTCTTCTAAAACATATGACATAAACTGATATCTACCAGTTGCATTAGAATTATACCCACTCCCATAAACACTTTTTCCATTATGCATTTTAGACTTTTGCATTTTCAAAACCTCTGCAATAGTCATTTTACCAGCAGCAAGTTCTGGTATGACTTTTCCACCATAAAGTGTGCCATAACTTTTTGTTGTTCCCTCTGCAAAAGAAATAGCATCAAGCATTTTCTTCTGCTCTGATGTTCCAAATTTAGCACTACCTTTTGTAGAAGTTCCCACCAATGGAGACTGTGGTTGAACTGTCTGTGGTTGAGCAGTAGGTTGAGTTGCTTTTCCACCTGTCTCTTCTTTTTCTTGATTATTTCCTAAAGGAAAATTAACTTTTTTTCCAAAGAAATGAAGTCCCTCTTTCATATCAAATTTCTTTTTATAGTCTTCCCATGATAAGGAAGGATCTCTAATTAAGGGTCTTGCTGGTAAACCCAACATTTCAGCTATTGGATCTTGATTCTGTTCTGGATCAATTGTTGGATATAAAGTTTCTATTAATTTGTTAACTAACATTTCTCCAGCAATACTGCCAGCAACGCCTAATACGAATGCTACTGGGGAGGGTACTCCTCCTGTAAATGCTGAACCTATAGCAAATCCAGCTCCATAACCCAAAATTCCTCCTATAGTTGTAGCTATAGCATTAACAGGAGCTTCACCAAAACTATATTTAAGTATAGCCTCAACTATTCCAATGATTTTATCAATAGGTCCAGATATCTCTGCAAGACCAGAATTTTTTGCTCCTTTTAAAACAGTTATAAGAGTTTTTGATTGGTTTTCAACAGTTTCTTTAGCTGCGTTTCCAACTGTTTTTGCTGTTTTTGGATTTTTTACTATATCTATTAAAGATTTATAGGTTTTATTTTTTTCAAGTATTTCTAGAATTGGTTTTTTTATATTTTTTTCAGCAATTTCCGTAAATTTTCTTGGATCTAAATTTTTTAAAGTACTAACAAAAGATTCACCAACATTTTTTATGTTTCCAGAAAAATTATATATTTTAGATTTAGCACCATTAAGAAAATTAGATGTAAGTTTTCCAAAACCTTCTGCAGCAGATTTAGCAGTAACTACTAAACCAGATCCAAATTGCTTTGCCTTAGATCCAGCATCACTTAATCCCTGACCAATTCTACCAAAAAATCCTTTTGGTTTTGGTTTTACATTTGTTGCAGTTTGTCCACTTAATTCTCTAGTGATTATTTCAGCTGCTTCTTCAGAAGTTGCTTTAAATGCTTCATCTGGCAAGCCGGCTTGCCCTACAGCAAACTCTAGCATTTCTGCTCTTATTTTTTTCTCAAGATCTGCTCCTTCTAAACCTTCTTGAATTGCTCTAAAAGTAACTAATTCTTGGAATGCCTTTCTTCTTAATTCTTTTACTGCTGCTATTTGTGCTGCTTCCCTAGCTGCTTTTTCTGCTGCTGTTTCTAATCCTGTTTCTGCTGCTGTTTTTACTGCTTTTTCTGTTACTGTTTCTGCTGCTGTCTGACCTGCTTTTTTTGCTGCTTGCCTAGCTGCTCTCTTTGCTGCTTTTTCTGCTGCCTCCCTGCCTGCATTCTTTGCTGCTTTTTCTGCTGTCTCTTGACCAAGTTCAGTAGCTGCCTTAAACAATTTGTCAAATATATTCTTAGCAAAGTCAAATATTCCATTAGCTAATTTTCTAAGTCCCTTTCCAATTATATTTTTTGTTCTTGAAAAAAGTTTTTTACCTGTTTTCTTTAAGAAATTTCTAAATGGTTTAGTTAATTTACCAAATGTTTTAGAAAATATACCAAATGGGTCAAATAAATTTTTAAGTAATTTGGGTAAAACCTTATAAATTCTAAAAAGATTTTTTGATAAATTAACAAAAAGTTTTTCAGATCCAGATAGAAGATTTAATAAACCTACTAATGCTCCTCCCAACAATATATTATTTAAAAAATCATCTAAATTGAATGCTTTTCCTACAGCACCAACTGCGCCAACAGCTCCAGTAAGAACTTTCTTACCTGATTCTAAAAATCTTTCTCTTCTCTTTCTTTTTGCTTCTTGAAGATCTTTACTATCTTCTCTTGCTCTTTTTTCATCAAATTTTAATCCTTCCTGTTGGACAAGATTTAATTCCTCAGTAATTTTTACCAGATTTGATACACTTTCAGTTAGTTTATCAAAACCAATTTTCTTTGGTGGTTCCTGTCCAGAACTTTTAACTATATCTGAACTTTTTATAGATTTTGAAGCAGTTAATGATGAACTTGGTTTTTTTATAAGTGCCCCACCTTTTGATTTATCACCATATGTTTCTGCTTTAGTTAAGGCATTATCATTTTTTTTCTTTTTTCCTTTTACAAAATTTTTCGCTTTTTCTTTTACTTTATCTTTTACAAAATCCTTTGCTTTATCTTTTGCAAAAGATTTTGCTTGTTGCTCCAAAGCTTTTTTTCCTACTTGACCACCTAAAAATTTTATTGCTGAACCTATAATTGCTGCTGACATTATCCTATTACATTATAGATTGATTTTACGACCATTAATTCAGTATTTGATGAATCAATTGCAGAAAATGCACTTATATTTTTTTGTTGTGCTGCTGATGAACTATTAGTTTTAGAACCAGACTTTTGTTCTCCTGCTGGTGGAATAAAAATAGTTTTTAAATTGGCAGACGATGGAGGACTAGGTGCTTGTGAAGTAGATTCTTTTGATTTTGGAAGTACTTGAGCAACAGATTTCATAGCAGGAGCACCTTCATTTGGTAAAGATTCTATCTCAGATCCAGTTCCAGGTTTAACTGTTCCACCCAAAACTTTAAGAGGATTTATTTTCTTTCCATCTTTATGAGTTTCAAGATGTAAATGTGTTTGAGCATAATTATTTTCTTTTGAACCTAAAGGAATCAATTTTCCAACTTTTTGACCCTTTCTTACTGGGGAACCCACTTTTAAAGATGGTTTCATATGGAGATATGTTGCTATCAATCCGTTACCATGATTGACAGATAAATTTGATGTATAACCAGATGTTAGATATGGATAGTTTGGACTATCTCCTACAACCTTACCATCTGCCATAGAAACAACAGGAATTTTAGGATCCTGACCATAAGGTGAATCTTCTGTTATGTCAATTCCATTGTGTCCACCATATTTTCTTGGATCACCATATTTTTGACCTGATTGTCCTTTATAAGATCCCTGTGGAACTGGTTGAACAACTCCACCACTACTAAATCCAGCAACTTTTCCAGTCTTAGGAATATTTGTTCCACCCCCCTCTTTATTCATAGAGAGTAAATTATTCTTGCCCCAGTAATTAACTGATGATTTACTCATTACAATTTCACCAGGTTGAGCAGCTATTAATTGAGTATCAGGACCCATTCCTGAAATAGTTTGTCCAGAATTACTAGAAATTGGACCACCACTATCAAACCTAAAGTTGTTTATATTTTGTGGTTTTGTAGATGATTCAGTATTTGATTTGTTGTACAAATTATTAAATACTGGTCCACCATTACTAAAACTTGATATCAAAGAAGATATATTAGAGTTGTCAGAGTTGTTAGAAGTATTAGAGTTGTTATTGACTACTGATCCACCATTACTAAAACTTGATATCAAAGAAGATGTATTGGAATTATTAGAGTTGTTATTGACTACTGATCCACCACCACTATATGAATTGATTACTGAGTCTCCACCATTAACTATTGATCCACCACCACTATATAAATTGACTACTGAGTCTCCACCATTAACTATTGATCCACCACCACTATATGATGTCATAGGAGTTCCATTCATAACAATTGGACTATAATTATAAATCTCTCCACCTTTATTATAACGTAATAAATTTACTGAAGTGTCTTTCTTAGAAGATTTAACTTCTCCACCACCTTTCATTCCTTTTACAGGAGTATCTTTTTTCTTAGAAGATTTAACTTCTCCACCATCTTTCATTCCTTTTACAGGAGTATCTTTTTTCTTAGAAGATTTAACTTCTCCACCACCTTTCATTCCTTTTACAGATGGAACTTTAGGTTTTGAATTTGTTCCTGATTCTTCTTTTGGTGGTTCAATCAATTTAATTTCAGGTATTTGAGGAATCTCAAAATCTGGTATTGGATCAAATCCCTGAATTGGATCAAAATTAAATAGAGCAAGAGCATCATTTATTCTGTCTATAACAAATCCACCTGCAGTATTAAGTCCATCTATCACACCTTGAATGGGATCTGAAAGAAAAGTAAATATATCCTTCAAAACTCCATTTAGTGGTGTGACTAAATTTTCATTAATTGTTTTTATAACAGGATTAATGAAAAATCCAACAGGATTTTCCAAAATATTCATCAATCCAACTATAGCGCCACCAAGAAGAATATTTTTAAGAAAATTCATCAACATATCAAAGAATCCACCAACAGGTTTTATCTTTGCAGCAATTTTTTTGAATCCACCACCTTTTTTTGCTTTATCTTCTAATTCTGCTTCTCTACCTTTTCTTTCTTCTTTTTGTTCACCAATATCAGCATCTCTTGATTCTTCTTTTTTTGCCTCATTTATTTTTTTTGTATTTCCAAGAATATTTTTAAGATTCTCTTCCATCTTAGCAAAACTTGGCGCTAAAACAGAAGTTAAAATATCATTTGTTTTTTCTTGATCACTTCTTATATCATTTAATAAATCATCAAGACCATCAGGTACTTGTTCATCTTTAGGTTCTTGAAGTATTGAAGGTGGTAATAATTTTTGAGGATTTATTTGTGTGGGTTTATTATCTTTTTCTTTTACTACCTCTGCTTTTCTTTTAAAGGCATCTGCACCTATCTTTTTCTTCTTTGTTTTAAAAGTTCCAGTTTCATTTTTTATTTTTTTAAATTCATCAGTAAGACTCTCAATGTCCTCAGTGGACATACCAGTGTCTCTTAATCTTGCCTCAGTTATTTTCTCTCTGAGTAGAGTTTTATAATCATCTACAGTTATATCAACAGTGTCCTTAATACCTAAAAGCTCAAGATTTTTTGGATCAATTTCTTGACCCATTTGATCATCATTTACTTTTTGTTCAGTCTCTAGAGCAGTGGCAGTTGAATTACCTCCCTCCTCATTCCCTATAACATTCTCAGTAAAATCTTTCATTCCTTGATCATATTTTACTTCATCATAGTATCCTGCAAGTCCTAGGGATACATCAATGAAATCATTATCTTCACCAGAAATAATTTTTTGATCTATATCCTGCTGCTCATCCTCTGATAAATTCTCGTAGTAAAACTCTAATTTTTTGAGATGATCTTCTGTAAGATTGGAAAGCAAATCCTTTCCAGTTTCTTTCTCATTAATTTTTAGTAGTTTTACTACCTTACTATCCATTTCTTGCCTTTGCCTTTTGTTCCTCTTCGTCCAGATGTTGTTTAAGCATAGTCACATAAACATCCCTCTCCCAAGGAATTAGATTTTCAATCTCTGTCAAGCTATATTTATGGTACTGTATCAAGGCAAAATTCAATTTGTAATAACTTTCAAGATCCATATGGACCATGCCTATGCGAAAAAACTTGATAACCCCTCAAGAACAACTTTGTTTGATTTTTTAGTTTTTGGATTCTTTACAGTAATTTCATGAGATAATTTAGGCATAGTTTCAAAGAATTTTTCAACTTTTTTAAATTGTTGAGAATTCATTTGATCAAGAAATTCATTCATTTCTTCTTTGGAGAAATCAGATGCATCCCATGTTTCTTCTTCATTATATACTTTATCAATACAACCAGCAACTAAATCAAAAGTCTGCTCTGTTGTATTTTTTTGGTTAAAATCAAAATTATTTGAGATAAACTGACTTAAAGATGGGTATTTCATTTCCATCATCAAATTATCATCAAGTTTGATAAATTTATCATGACCATCAAATTCCTTTACCTCAATATCATCAAGATTAATTGTGATAGGAATTGATGTTTTACCATCATCAGGTGCAATAATATTTACTTCAACTTCTTCTCCAACTGATTTTCCTCTAATATTTAAGAAAAGAAATTCAATATCAAAAGTAGGAAGCACTTCAATATCAATCTGACTTTTGATGCAAGATTGAATTACAGTTTTAATCGCTGTTGAAATTTGATTCTGATCCTCACTCTCAAGAGCAAGAACTAAAAGTTTTTCTTCTTTTACAAGAAATGGTCTATAATTAACTTCTTCTTTGGTTGATGGTAAAATCAGAGAATAAGTGGGGGTGGCAATTGTTGGTAAAGGCATATTTTAAATTTCAGTGTGATTATTTATAGTGTTGGTCTAGAACTAGATACCTCAGTAATTATTTGACCATTTAGTAATCTTTCAATTCTAAAAAGACCATTTCCAATATTAACAACACCAACTATATCACCCCTACTTACATCACCAAGTGAGAATGAATTCACTGATTGTGTTGTATTGTGCCTCTCTCTAGTATATCTTATATAAGAGAATGAGACTGAAAATCTGGTAATATCACTAGTATTATATGAAAGAGGTATATTATTAATTGATATGGGAAATGCTCCTACAAAAGTATAGGTCATAGCCTTATCTCTTAAATCTTTTTCAAATTTTGTTACTGAAATATTAGTTTTATAATATTTTGGATAACTCATCCTATAAGTTGCTGCTTGATTTTTATATTGTTCCTTTGTTCCTGTCCTACCTACACCAGAAATATAATCCATCCATCCATCAAAAAATTCAATAATTTTATATTCCTTATCAACATAAAATGTCATATCAATAGTTTCATCATATATTCTTCTATATGCCATCTTCTCAGTGACACCAACAAAATCACTAGTCCTATCATGAGTAGCAAATGTACTTCCAGGCAGTGTTGTTTCAGATGCTAGAAGTTCTAAATCTCTTCCATCAGTGGCATAACTTAAACCTGAATTGTTAAGAAAACGATTTACCTCATTGGGGGGATTTAGACTAACAGTATATACAGAGGTTTGAGACAGATTTAGTAATCTTGTCTTTAAACTTGAGGTAGATACTATATTTGGTCTGGTTGGCACAGTATAAATACGTTTGATTACTATTACTATGTAGACAAGCTGTGGGAATATCTTACAAGAGTAAATATAAACCTAGCAATCCACAAAAGTACAAGGGTAATTCAAATAATATTATTTGTAGAAGTAACTGGGAAAGAACTTTTTGCAGATATTGTGATATAAATGAAAATGTTCTAAGTTGGGCAAGTGAAGAATTCAGTATACCTTATATTTCACCAATTGACAATAAGGTACATAGATATTACCCAGATTATCTAATTGAAGTGAAAGAAGGATCAAAGATTAAAAAATATATTATTGAAGTTAAACCAAAGAAACAAACAAAACCTCCAGCAAAAAGATCAAGGGTGACATCATCTTATATAACTGAATGTAAAACTTTTGAAGTGAATAAAGCAAAATGGAAATCTGCTAAAGAGTTTTGTCTTGATAATGGTCTTGAGTTTAAAATTATAACAGAGGAGGAACTCTATGGACCAAGAGGAGTACCTAGAAAACACAAATAATAGATTTGAATATATTACTGATGGCATTATAAATTTAGGCGATGCTGATGAGAGAATGACTGCTATTATTGAAACTGCCACTGATGTTGATGTAGTTCCTGATGTTGGTAAATATTATACTTTTATCTACGCTCCTAAAACACCAAGAATTAAATATGATCAAAATCCACTTATAGCATGTGTATCTATCGATAGATGGGGATTTAAAGGTTTGAATTATCACTGGGGAGAATTTAGAAACTATACATGGCAAGAAGTGATTGGAAATTTGCATGTAATTTATCCTATGGAATTAAATGATCTGAGATCTATTCCATATCAATATTTTAGAATAAATAACTAAACAAAGCACCTCTATAATGGGTAAATATAAAGATAGAGATACAAGTGGTTGGGCACAAACCTCAGCAGGTGCTGTAACTTATAACGCGACTTTTAGATTAAATAAAACAATAACATCAATTAGTGGTGCATCTTCATCTTCTAAGCAAGATGTTAAAGTAACTTTAAATACTAATACTGGAAATTATGATGTTTATGAAAAAAATATATTAGGAGATACTTTAATATATCAATATAATGCATCAAATAACAAAACAGTAATCAAGAATGAATCATTATATGGTAGTTTTTTTGCTGGAGATTCTGGAAGAACATCTCAATTAAGAAATATAAATTTAGGTGCAAGAGAATCAAATCTAGCATTAATTGATAAAAATGCTACTACAGATGTACAGAGAAATAATTATATTAACATAACGAGTTACGAGGGATATAGACCTTTAGAAGATAATACATCCACAGCTGCTCCAGATAGAACAGAAGATGATCAAGAAAATGTTGCTCCAGCAAATTCAAATAACACAGGAGTAGAAGATCCAAATGATAGCACAAATGTTGATGATGCTGTAAGCACTGCTGAAAGATTAACGCTAGTACCAGAAACTGATTTTAGAGAACCAGTAGCAAATCGTGGATTAGTATTAAGATATCCAAAAGAAATACCAGATTTGGGATATGATTTTATTAGGATTACAGCATACAATTATGTTACGTCAGGTTTACCATCTTTATCAAATCAAAGAACTCAAAGTGCATCAAGAGTATTAACTGATCCTCTAGAAACAGTAATACTCCCAATGCAACCCAATCTCTCAACAAGTCAATCAGTTGACTGGGGTGGTGATAAACTTGATGCTTTAAAAGGTTCATTGGCAGAAGGGGCAATGGGAGCAATAGATAGTTTAAGTAATTTTGATGCTGCTGGATTAGTAAAAGTTGCCCAAGATGCTGCAGGTAATTTTGCGACTGCTCTTAATGATTCTGGAACAAAACAAGCGTTAATTGCTTATTTTGCTGGTCAAGCAGTTGGTGCAAACATTCAAGGTAGAACCACTGGACAAGTTTTAAATCCAAATCTTGAACTTCTTTTTACTGGTCCAAGGATGAGGACATTTCAATTTAACTTTGTTTTCACTCCTAGAGATGAAGATGAGGCAATAACTGTAAGAAAAATTATAAAAACCTTTAAAAGAAATTTTTCACCACAAAGATCTACTAGTGGTTTATTTTTAAAAACACCAAGAGTTTTTCAAATTGAATATATATTTGATGATAGTGAAACTAGTAACCATCCTTTCTTGAATAAAATTAAACCTTGTGCAATGACATCTTTTAATGTTAATTACACACCTGATGGTTCATATTCAACCTTCCCAGATGGTTCAATGACTTCTTATGCTATAAGCATGTCATTTGGTGAACTGCAACCAATTTATGCTGATGAATATGATAATTCAGACGATATGGGATTTTAAAAAATGTCTAAACAGTATTTCGATTACCTTCCAGATTTTGCTTATGTAAGTCGTGAACCAGATTCAAAAATTTCAGATTACATTACTCTAAAAAATATTTTTAGAAGAATAAAACTAACTGATCAAGTTTTAAATGATATAACTAACTTCACAAAATATAAAATTATAGGAGATGAAAGACCTGATCAGGTTGCTTATAAACTTTATGGTGATTCAAATTTAGATTGGTTGGTGATGTTAGCAAATAATACACTAAATCAATTTGAAGAATGGCCAATGAGTCAAACTTCACAATATAATTACTTAATTAAAAAGTATGGAACAGAGGAAAACTTATCTTTACCTCATCATTATGAAACAGAACAAGTAAAAGATAATAATAATGGTGTTGTTATTGTTAAAAAAGGAATCACAGTTCCAAAAAATTACACTGTGCAGTTTCTTAGTGGAGGATCAATCATTACATTAAATCCAGTGACAACTATTTCCAATAATGAGTATGAGGAAAAAATACAAACAAATAGAAGAAACATCTATGTTCTTAAAGGTAAATTTGTTAGTCTGGCATTAGACTTAATTAAAAAGCAATTAATTAATTTAAAAGGATCTTCACAGTATCAGTCAGTTGATCTCTCTATTGCAGATAATATTAAACTATATCAATAAAATCCTAAAGGGGTCATTTTTTACCTGGATTTTTTTTGCTCCTTTTTTGGAATTAAAGTTCAATTTTGCTCACAAAAAAGGGAGGCATACACCTCCCTCTATGATTATTATATTCTAATCATACTTCATCCATCAGCGAGCTTTGCAAAGTAAGCCATAGGATCATCATCGTCATTAGAAGATGATTCTTCTTTAACAACTTTTGATGCTTGGAAAGAATCCTCAAGTTTTTTGAGAACTTCTTCTTCACTAACTGATTTTTGTTCTGTTGCTGCGTAATTGTCATATTGCGTCTCTTCCTCTACTGATTTGCGAATGGACTTATTGCCCAAAACATAATCAACTCTCTTCTTCAGTTCATCATAAGATTTGAACTGATCAGCAGCAGTAAAGGCAGTGAGAGAATATTCTTTTTTCCAGAGTGCTTCCATAGCATCATCATCTTCTAGAAGTGGTGAAACTGCTGCAAACTCAGAAGAATCATAGTTCCAGTAACCTGCAACCTTCTTCAACTTCAGTTTGAAATTAGCACCCTGCCAGAAGTCAAAAGGATTGATTGGAGTCTCATCCTCAAACTCAGGTTGCATTGCTTCCATAATCTTATCAAAGATCTTCTTACCAAACTTATAGAGGAATACACCTCCTTCATTATGTGGATTAGCAGGATCTTTGACAACATAAATGTTGGCATAGAAAGAAAGTTTACGCTTTTGCTTGCGCACAACATCTTTGTCTGATTCATTACCACTGTTCCATAGTTCCCTGTTCAATTCTCCAACAGGATCCTTTCCTCCCACAGTAGTTAAGGAGTTTTCAATATACCATCCACCAGGTCCTTGAAAGGCGTGAGAGAAGAGTTTTACCCAAGGAAGATCTTCTCCTTCTGGAGCAGGTAGGAAGCGAATTACTGCATACCCATTACCAGACTTATCCATTTCTGGTTTCCAAAGGCGTTCATCTGCACCTCCACCAGTATTGTTCATCTTCTCTACTTCTTTCACAAGTTTAGATGTGAGAGAACCAAGTGAAGATTGCTTTTTCAGGTCATTAAAAGACATGTATTCTCCGTATTAGTTGTATTTGGTCTGTGTCCCTTAGCTTGGTAGAGGATCAGGCAGCCTCATTCTAACCTATGTAGATGTGTTGTCAAGGGATAGTTTCATGTTTTTAATAATTGAACCCATGTTTGAAAACACATATCCCAAATCTACACCAGGAGGAAAACCCAGTTTTTTTGCTTGATCAATTATTTCTTCTTTCATTTTTTTAGCTTCTTCATCATCAGACAAACAAAGTCTAGTATAAAGAGTATGTTGTTTGTTTAATAACTTCTCCAAAGTATTAATGTGTTCTAATTTTTCTTCTCTTCCCATAGTGGGAAAATTAAAAACTGCTTTGTAAATATTATCTTGAAGTTCTGTAATTTCTTCTATTTCGTCTTTGACAAATTCTGATTCAAAGAAACTCATAGTCCTACTACCTGTTTAAGAATTTTTTTATAATGAAATACATTAATATCTAGGAAGGAAATATATTTATCAACTCTCATTGAGATAAATTCCCATACAGGATCATCCATCTTTTTATCAAAATCTTTTTTAAATCCAATAATTTTTTCTAAGATAATAAAAGATTCAATTGAAATACTATTTTGCAAAAGTTCTTTTATTATAATTGGATGTTTGCTTTCCTCAATTTTAAATACATCATCAAATTTTCTTTCAGAAAACAGTTTATCCATCTGTTCTCTAAACAAATAAGACATAGATTGTTTTCTTTTTTTCCAATCTACATAATTACCTTCACCATTCCTAACAATTTCACCAATCCAAAGTGATTGTGGATTATCACAAGAAATAAAATTAGATACAAAGAACTCAACTACTTCACCATCAGTTTTTTGTCTGCTCAATTTTTCAAAAAAGTATCTATCTCTTCTTTTATAAAAACTTTGAACAGTTGCACGAGACTTACCACCATATTTGTGATAATCATACTTTGGTTTAGTAAAATGGTTTTTCAATCCCAAATAGGATTTATACGCATCAAATGGTGTCACTTTAATCATCTAATTCTTCAAATTGAATAATACTATAGTGGGAGTTTAGCACGTGAGGTTCTCTTCAATAAATTGAGTTCCATTGCTTCAGCCTTCAATTTTTCTTTTAGTGGTTTAGTCACTAATTTAGGAACTGATTCTACATCAATACCATTTTCTTCACAAAAGAAGACAATAGCATCAATATATTTCATGTCCTTATTTTTAAGGACTGTTTTTTCGATTTCTTCTGTGAACTTCTTGGAAGAATAGAACTTCTTCTCAATTAATTCAGTTATAGTTGGTTCAGGCATTTTGCAGTTTAAATTCAACAAACTCGCTAATGTAATCTGAGAGCAAATTAATGTACTTTCTTTTGTCATACTCTTCATAAACTTTTACTTCACCATTTTCACATGACATGATGATGACAAATTTCTCTACCATTATACCAGTCATCTCATATAACATGCAAGCATATGCTGCACACTGTACGAAATGATGATCAACCCAATTTCTGGGTTTTGGTTTCTTGCTGGTCTTAAAATCAATTACAGCAAGTTCGCCATCATATTCAGCAATACAATCTACACTACCAGCAACACCCAATTGATAACTGAACAGAGATTGTTCAAGAGCATGGATATTATCAATTTTATTCAAAGTAGGTTTAGCCTGTTTAAATAACATCTCTGATAGAGGTTGAACACTTGGTAGTTCACTATTTTTTAGATAATACTCACTGAGAGTGTGCATATCTGTGCCTCTTGAAGTTGCCTGTTTGGTAACTTTATTGGCTTCATCATTACCAACCTTTGCTCTCCATGCTCTGAAGATTTCACGATTAATGTGACTAATAATTGATGTAATTGAAACTAACTTTTGTCCATCAGGAGCATCATAATATCTAACTCCTTGAATCATCTGTCTTTCAAGTTTTGGATAATCAATTTCAATATGGTTAAACATTAGAGTCCTAATTCAAGTTTAGCAGTGATGTATTCCTTAACAAATCCACTTCTGCAAATGTCTTCTGCTTGGAATTCAATTATATCAAAGGATGGCATGTTGCCTAAAATTCTCATGAAATCAATAATACCATTCTTTTCTGTTAGTTTTACTAAATCAGTTTGAGTAGCATCACCACAGAACATGATCTTTGAATTTTCACCAACTCTAGTGATAATAGAGTCTAGTTCATGAAAATTTAGGTTTTGAAATTCATCAACAATAAGGATAGCATTATCAAATGTTGTACCTCTGATGTATGATGTGCTCCAAAAACTAATAGTTCCTTGAGACTTCAAATTATTATACAACATTTCAAAAGAATTGTCATCAGGCATCTCAAACATGTATTTGACCATGTTTTTATATGGAATCTGATAAATGTCAGATTTATCTTCATGATCACCTGGTAGGAAACCAATCTCTCTGGTGGGTACAAGAGATCTAATGATATAAATCTTATGGTAAGGTGAATTTACATCTAAGACTTGTTGTAGGGCATTATACAATGTGATAAAGGTCTTTCCTGTGCCAGCACAACCATAGGCAACCATATTTTTATCATCTTTATATGAATCAAAAAATTTTTCTTGGTTTTCTGTCAGAGGTTCAATCTTTTTAATATACTCAAGATTGATAGGTTTTTTCCTTTTCATTTGTCTATTACTCATACCAAATGGAACTGGGTTGGTGCCAATACCTGACGATGATGAACTTTTTCTTTTAGCTGGCATATGTTATAAGAGATTAAGATTTATCCGTAGTAACGATTTTTACGAACTGTAGCACCTGGTTGTTTAGATGCTCTGTCTAGGACTTCATTCCACCCATTAGATTTAGCTTCTCCAGTCCATTTAAATTCTGTATCAATTCCTCCACAACCTTCTGACCAATCTTTATCCCAACCAGGATTTTCTTTTCTCCACTCATCATATGCTTTCATGGTCATACTAAGAGTTTTCTTTTCTTTAGTTTCCAAATTAATAACAGGGTATGTAGGCATATATGTTTTCCTTGTGTGTTAATATTTATTACCAGTTTAATGCTTGAGATATTGTAGGAAATTGTTCTTTGAAAATTGCTTTACATTCATTAGCAAGATCCATATGTTCCTTCTGTGTGCCATTAGCAGATCTCAGTTCAATATAATGAACCCATGATCGCACTGAACCGCTCATGTACATTCTTGTCGGAACTGCCAGTGGAAGCACCATACGAGCACATTCCTTTGCCACTCCTCTCTCCAACATCTGTTGATACAGTGCCATAGAAGAGTCAAATAGAGTCTGCATCTGTAACTCAAGGTTCTGACGTACAAATGGGTCAAGATCATCAGTAGAGTTCTGACGATTTTTAGTATCTTGACGTCTCAGTTCAGGCAAGGCAATAGTTTTACCAAGCAGAGATGAATCTGCATACCTTTGTGAAAATTCCTGGAATGTAAAAGACCTATGACGCAGAACTTGAGCTGCTATTGCTCTAGTTGTTTCCAACTCAATAGACAGGTATGCCTGCTCAAAGATACTCCAGTGTTTATGTTTGATACAGTACTTAATGAGACCTTCAAAGGAATCATTATCCTGATTAGAGGGATTACTTACTCTGGCACAGTAAGCAATTTGCTTTTCTGCATCAGGAGTTACTGAAATAAGTTTTGCTGTCATTGCTTCTCTGATTTTCTTACTTTTTTGAGTTCTTTGAGTTCTACTTTAATTTGTTGATAAGCATCCTCTGATGAAATTCTTTTACTTATTTCTAAACAAGTAATTACTTCAACTCTTGTGCCAAAATGTTGAAGTGCTCTTTCAAATGTGTCTAGTTCTTCATACATGGATATTCTCCTCAATCTTGATACCCATCATCATCATCAAAAATTTCTTCATAATCAACAATAGGTGCTTGATATTTAGTCTTGTTAGTGTATGCTTCTACATCAGAAAAAACCTCAGATTCTAGAGCATCAACTAAAAGTCTCAGGTTTCTAACTATCAATTTGAGTTTATCTTTTTCCATAAAAAATGGGAGGTTTCCCCCCCACAATAACACTATTCAATTGATTTGGCAATTACTTGGTGTAAGTGCTTCCACGATAGCAGAAAGTGCCATGAGATTCTTTGGACTCTACACAACGTGTATTATACTCAACACCACGATATGAGGTGTGGGTAATTTGTGCATTGTGAAGCGCTGCCTGCTTTTCAATTTGCTTTTTGATCAGTGTGAGTGTGTTCATTTGTTACTCCTGAAGTTGGGTGAAAATTAACCTTCTCATCTTTCGATGGATCCGTTTTTTCCCGTTCCTTCAGTCGATTGCGTCCCAATAACATTCTGGAGATGACTCCTTCATAACCTCAATTAATTCAATCCTAACTTCATTGTCAAGATCCTGATTATTCTTCATCCTTAGCATAATGCTGTCGGCATCAGAACAACTGAGTGTTGAATATAAAAGAAATTCTATCATGGGATGAACGCTCCGTTCCTACGACTTACTTGCGTCTTACCTTACATAAAAGGTTTGATGAACGATAGAGTAATTATAACTCTACAATATTTAGATGTCAAGAGTGCTTAATAATACAATTTGTATCATTTAGAACTTGTTTCTCTTAGACTTATTATAAATGATCACTTCTTCTCCATCATGTGTGAATACTAATTCATCATCATGATCCCAACAAAGTTCTTCAAATAATGCATTTAATTTCTCCATGTCCTCATAGAGAGCATTAGGATTATTCATTAGATATCTCCTAAAATTTTATTAGATTGTATATACTGAAGAGTTTCTTTTAAACTGCCACGATGCTTGAGTCCAATAGCAATCTGTGGATACTCTGCATTGCCACCAAACTCTGCATGAAATTGCTTGTCTGTGAAATCTTCGTTCAAGAAGTATTCATGGAAATCCTCATGAATACTTTTAAGGAGCATACCAGCACGCTCACATTCTTGACTGCCGTTACTATAAATTACTGCTTGCATTTTCGTATACTTCTTCGAAGGGGAATAAATTTTTTACTTCTCTTACTGGATTTGGAGATGATTTATGAACATAATGATAACGCACACATTGGAATTGTTTATCCCATGTTGTGACTGTGACATAATCATCAATC
>MDTC01140123.1_pt1 | contig 37831 bp, 35 predicted proteins | sample 811181 | NCBI WGS metagenome assembly MDTC01 (sample SAMN05326644, study PRJNA326480) | marine metagenome | isolation source: seawater | place: Pacific Ocean: North | collected 2011
AAATTACTAAACTTACAATGAGGATAGCAAAAATTAACTCTGACATGATGTTTTAAAAATACATTAATTAAAATGATTAATATATAGTATATAATTATAATAATGACCCAAGTAATTTTAACTATAATAGTTCCTGCTTACAATGAAAAAAAAAGTATTTCTAAAATTATTGATCAAATAAATGAAAAAATAATATATACAAAACAAATAATAGTTATAGATGATTTTTCAAATGACGGTACTAGAGACGTTATTCAGAATTTATCAAATATAGATAAGATTGTTTTTCATCAAAGAAACATGGGTAAAGGTGCAGCAATTAAGTCTGCAATACCATTTGTAAAAGGAAATATAGTGGCAATTCAAGATGCTGATTTAGAGTATGACCCTGAAGATCTAAATAAACTCGCTAAAGAAATTTTAGATCAAAAGACTAATGTTGCTTATGGATCTAGAGTGTTAAACAAAAAAAGGTATGGTAATAATAATTTTATTTCTAATTTTAGAATTTTTGGCAATCATGTTTTAACAATTCTTTCAAATTTATTTAATAATCAGCAGCTCACAGATGCACATACCTGCTATAAAGTTTTTAAAAGAGAAATTTTTTTAAAACTAAATTTAAAAGAAAATGACTTTGCTTTTTGTCCAGAAGTTAATACTAAAATTTCATTATTGAATGAAAAAATTCTTGAATTACCAATCTCTTATAAAGGTAGAAATGTTCAGGAAGGAAAAAAAATTAGATTTAAAGATGCTTTGAAGGCATTATTAACAATTATAAAATATAAATATTTAAAAAATGAATGATAGATTTAAGTTCTACAAATATAATATATTAAAATATTTAGATAAAAATTCTAAAATTTTGGTTGTGGGAGCTGGCATCGAAGATTTTAAATTATTTCAAGAAAATCTCTTTACAAATTTTACTTGTTCTAATTTAGGAGGAAAAGAAATTAATGGGAAAAAATTTAAAAAAATAGATATAAATAATATTGATGAATTAGATGAGTCTTATGATTATGTAGTTGCACATGCATGTATTCATCATTGTTCTAAGCCTCATAATGGTATTCTGGAAATGTATAGAGTATCAAAAAAAGGGATTTTAGTGATAGAATCAAAAGATAGTTTAATGATGAAAATCATGACCAAACTTAAACTCGCGGAGGATTATGAAATTAGTGCGATTAATAATCCAGACTCTTTTGGGGATCAAGGAGGTGTTGATAATTCTAATATTCCTAATTATGTTTATAGATGGACAGAGCATGAAGTAAAAAAATTAATAAATTCATATGATCCAAAATTTGAACATAAAATAAATTATGAATATGAATTTGAATTTTCTAATGTTGCTCAAAAAATCAGAAATGGAATAATTAAAAAAATGTTAATAATGGTTATTCCCATTATGGTTTCAATTTTAAAGATAATTATCAAAAAACAAGCTAATCTTTTTGCTTTCTTTATTGATAAAAAAAAATCAAAACAATTTAAACACAGTTGGATTTAAAATATTTTTTTACAATTTATCTTATTATAATTTTTTTTTGATTAATGGAATTCAATTGTTTTCTCAGTTTTTTATTATTAAAATTATTTAATTTTAAAAATCCTCCAACTTTATTTAAAATTTTTAAAATAAACATAAATAGAAAAGAAAAGCCAAAGTGTTTATATAAAATTTTAATATCCTCTTTATATCTTAGTAGTATCTTATCTACTGATGTACTTAATCCACCAGTTTTCATGTAAATTATATTCTGATTAAAATAATAGAAATTAGATCTTAGTTTACTTAATTTAATTAAAAAATCTAAATCAGATGATATTTTATAATTAGTTGAATAATTTTTAATTTTATTAAATAAATTTTTTTTAATGAAAAGAGATGTATGTGGTACTTTAAAAAAATTTGTATTATTAAATTTATTCAATTTAATTGACCAATCTCTTACAATTTTTGCTTCTTCTTCTTTGTAGAATTGTATATTGCCAGATAATATATCTAATTTTTTTTTGAAAATTTTATTAACTTTTTTTAAAATATTTTTATCCCCAAGAATATCACCAGAATGGATTAAAAAAATAATCTCTCCTTTAGATTTTTTTATTCCTCTATTAATTGCTTCGTATAGAGATTTATCTTTTTTAACATATAATTTAACAGTTTTTGAGTATCTTTTTATTAATTCTATTGTTCCATCTGAACTTTTGCCATCAATTATTATATGTTCATAATTTTTATATGTTTGATTTTTTACACTTAAAATTGTTTTTTCTATATTTTTAACATCATTTAAAACTACAGTTATTATTGAAAACCTCATCCTAAGTTATTAATAAAATAATGATATGTTCTTTCAATACCAGATTTTAAAGAAATTTTACTTTTCCATCCTAAATTTTTAGCTAGAGAAATATCTAAAACTTTAGTTTTCATTCCATTAGGTTTTTTGAGGTCTAGTTTAAATTTTGGCTTTACATTTAAAATTTTACATATTTCTTTTGCATAATGCATAATTGTAAATTGTTTTCCTGTTCCAATATTAATTGTTTTGTGATGTGTTTTATTTAGCATAAAATAAATTGCCGCATCAGCTAAATCATCTACATGCATCAATTCTCTTTTGGCAAGACCATTACCCCATATTTCAACATATTTTTTTTTTCTTATTTTAAAATTATGAATTTTTCTTAATAAAGCTGGAAAAAAATGCGAGCTTTTTAAATCGAAATTATCATTTTCACCGTAGAGATTACAAGGCACTATAGATTTAAAATCAGTTTTGTATTGATAATTCAAACTTTGACATAATTTCATACCTGCTAACTTAGCTATCGCATAAGGTGCATTAGTTTCTTCAAGTTTGCCTTGAAAAAAATATTTTTCTTTAAGAGGTCTTGGTGCGTCTTCAGGATAGGCACAACTAGAACTTAAAAAAATCAATTTTTTTACTTTATTTTTAAAAGATCCAATTATTAAATTGTTTTGAATTAATAAATTATCACTTATAAAGTCCGCTCCATAATTCATATTTTCTAATATTCCTCCGACTTTTGCAGCAGCAATAAACACTACATCTGGTTTATTTTTTTTTAAAAATTTATATGTTTTATCTTGGTTTCTTAAATCAATTTTTGAACTATCTCTAAATATAAGTTTTCTATAACCTAGTTTTTTTAGTTTTTTTAAAATTGCAGAACCTACCATTCCTTTATGTCCGGCTACATATATTTTCGAATTTTTTGATATCATTTATTTTTATCTAAGTTCTTAAATTCTTCTTTTATCATTTCTTTAATGAGTAGATGAATGTCATAAGTTGGTTTCCATTTTAATACTTTTGTTGCTTTTTTTGAATTTCCTAATAAAGACTCAACCTCAGTTGGTCTAAAATATTTTTTACTGCAAGAAATTATACATTTTCCACTATGATCAAATGCTTTCTCATTAATACCTGAGCCCTTCCAGGTTATTTTAATATTCAAATGTTTGACAACTAAATTTATGAAACTTTTAATAGAGTATTGTTTGCCAGTTGCAATTACGAAATCATCAGGTTTTTTTTGTTGAAGTATTTTCCACATTGCCAATACATAATCTTTAGCATGTCCCCAATCACGTTTTGCATGCAAGTTACCTAAAATTAATCTTTCTTTAGAGCCCCTTTTAATTTTGCAGAGGGCACTCACAATTTTTTTTGTAACAAATGTCTCACCTCTTCTTGGACTTTCGTGATTAAAAAGTATCCCGTTACATGCAAAAATATTAAATGCTTCTCGATAATTAATTGTAATCCAATGTGCATATAATTTTGCAACTCCATAAGGACTTCTTGGATAAAAAGATGTTTTTTCATCTTGTGGTGATTCAAATATTTTTCCAAATAATTCAGATGTTCCAGCTTGATAAAATTTAATTTTTTTATTAAAATTTGAATTTCTAATAATTTCTAATAATCTTAATGTGCCTAATGCATCTGAATTTGCAGTATACTCTGGCTCCTCAAAAGAAACTGCCACATGTGATTGAGCAGCTAAATTGTATATTTCGTCTGGTTTAATTAAATTGATCACTCTCAGCAAAGACAATCCATCTGTCATATCTCCGTAGTGAAGAAAAAAATCTCCTTTTTTTTTTAGGTTTTCATCATAAATATGGTCTATTCTATCTGTGTTTATCAAAGATGTTCTTCTTTTTAATCCATGCACAATATAATTTTTTTTAAGAAGCAATTCAGCTAGATATGAACCATCTTGTCCAGTAATACCCGTGATTAAAGCTTTTTTTTTCATAAAATATTTTTTTTATTTTTTATGTAACTATAACTCATCATGATCCAAAAAATAGAAGAAAACCAAGTTGAAAAAATTGAACCTGAAGGTTTCAATGGAAACATAAAGCCTAAAATTATAAAAAATAATGCTAAAACATAAGTTTTATTATTATTAATTTTTAATGAGTCTTTAATTATAAATATAATAAAAAAAAGAAAAATAAATAATCCAAGTATACCTTGTTCAGAAAGTATCTCTAGAATGTAGTGATGAGGATGAGTGGAGCATCCATTTTGTTTATTAATTTCAAAATCAAATAGATAGTTATAATTTTTACATTTTACTCTAAATTGTTTAAAACCTTGACCATTAATTGGATTATCTAAAAACATTTCACTTGCAGTTTTATAGTGCCTACCCCAATCAGTGTTATTCATAAAGTTTGAAAACCCTTTTTTTATGTAAAATATTCCTGAGTTGTCTTTATTATTCAAACTGTTATCTTCAGTCAAAACATTTAAAGGATAATTAAGGTATCTTAATTTTAATTGATCATTTTGATTAATTCCAACAATGATCATAAGTAAAATTATCGAACTTACAAATAAAATTTGTTTTCTTAAAATTTTTATAAATAATAAAATAAAAAAAATAGATACGAAAAAACTAATTAAAGCAGATCTTTCACCTGTTAAAAAAATTGATAAAAACAATAGTGCCATCAAAAGTATTAAAATATAACTATTTTTAAAATTAAATAAAAAATAAATAATTACTATTAGAAAACCTAATGATGAGAGATAACTACCTAATATTAATTCATTTCCAAATACACCTGAATATCTTTCATAAAAATTTTCTTCTAAATTAAATAAACCTGGTTTAAACCCAAGCAGATTTAGACCAAAAATATATTGATAAAATAAGTCAAAAATAATTAATAACAAAATAATTAGATAAATTTTTGAAATTTTTGAAAGATTAAATTCTACAAATTTAGAAAAATATTTAAAAATTATAGGAAGAAGTAAAAATCTTAAATAAAAGATACTTTTATGAAAATATTCAAAATTATTGTTAATAATATTATTTGCTATTTGAAATATTAAAAAAATAATTAAAAAAATAAAATAAACTTTGTTTTCTTTGAAATAATTAAAGTTTTTGCATACTAATATGTGTAAAAAAAAAATTATAGCTAAAATAGTAATTAATGTATTTAAAATTGCACTACCAAAAACAAATGATATTGGTAATAATAAAACTATGTAGTAAAAAATTTTTTCAATTTTTTTATTGAACGTAATATTCATATGATACAAGAAACATTCCTTTTAAGTATATTTTTATTTTTTTATATAGTTTTTTATATTAATAGAAATAAAATTTGCCAATTTTTAAGACTAATTGATGTACCAAATGATAAAAGGAAAATTCACTCAAAACCTACTCCATTATTGGGTGGCTTAATAGTTTTACTTACTATTATTTTAAATATTAAAAATTTTTATAATTTCTTGCCTAGTAAAGAATTTTTAATTTTACTATCCTTAATATCTATTTATTTTGTATTAAGTTTAATAGATGATATTAAGAATTTAAATAGTTATTTCAGATTAGTGTTTTTATTTTTAATAACCTATCTGCTATTAAGTTATTCAGATATTTTTGTAATAAAAAAACTAACATTTAATTTCAATCAAATTGAAATTAATCTTGGAATTTGTGATGTGTTTATTACAACTCTTTGTATTTTATTATTAGTAAATGCATTAAATCTATCCGATGGTATAAATGGTCTTTCCACTATTTTAATTCTAAGTTGGTTTTTGTATATAAAACTTATCCTATTTAATAACTTAACATTATTTAACTTTTCAACAATAGTAATTCTCTTAATAATTTTTTATCATATTTTTAGGGGAGCATATTTTATGGGGGATTATGGAGTAACTGTTTCGGCTTTAATAATTGGTTTAATTAGTATTTCTAGCTATAGCTTACAAAATGAAAATTTAGATCAAATATTTGTGGAAGAACTTTTTTTATTATTTTTTATTCCTGGATTAGATATGTTTAGACTTTTTATTGAGAGAATATTTAAGAAAAAGGATCCATTTTCTCCAGATAAGAATCATCTTCATCACATACTTATTGGTAAATTTAATCTTAAAAAAACTTTACTAATATATTTTGTAATTTCTTTTACTCCAATCTTTGTATATAAAATAACTAATCTAAATACATTATTGCTAATAATTCTTTATTCTCTTTTATATTTTGTAATTTATAACAAAATAACTAAAAAATATTTTTAATTAAATTTTTTGAATATTTTTCGAAAGAATATCTTTTAGAAATTAAATTTGATTTTTTTTTATACATAAGAAAAACCTTGTCATCATTCCATATTTTTTTTATGCTTTTGGCAATTGATTTCTCCGAGTAAGGATCGAAATAAATCACACTATTGGCACACTGCTCTTTAGCAGCAAATATATTAGACAAAAGTACGGGACATCCATAATTAAATGCCTCAAGTTGAGGAATATTTGTAGGACCTAGAACACTTGGGTTTATTAATGCTCTTGCATTTAATATTAACAGTGCTTTTTTCTGTTCAGATACAAATCCTAAAAAAATTACATTCTTATTTAAGTTAAATTTAGAACAAATCTTTTTAATTTTCTCAAAATTTTTTTTTTTATGTCCAATTAATATCAGTTTAATATCTTTAAAATTTTCTTTGACTATTTTTATTGCTAACAAGAGTTTTGTATGATTTTTATGTTCCCAAAATTGAGCAGGGTAAATCAGATATTTACCAAAAACATTTGAATTTCTAGTTTTTTTAAGTTTTATTTTAAAAGCAGAAAAATACTGAACTCTAATATTATTAAAAATTCCATAGGATTCCTGGACATGATTTTTTCCTAATTTTGAATCTACCAAAACTCTAAATGACTTCCTTGCTATTTTTTTAAAAAAATAATCTCTATAAATTTTTCTAAAAAATGAGGAAGTTTCTTTAAAACCAGAGTATCTGTGCATCAAATCGTTAATCCATACAATAGTTTTTCCATTACAAATCACAGATAAAATATCTTGTGATGGGAAGATCCAAATTTGGTCCTTATCAAAAAAACTCTTAGGTAATGAAGGTAATAAGATTTTCGAAAATAATTTAGCTAGTTTTTTAGATTCAAAAAAAATTAATATGTGTGCTAATATTAAACTTTGAAAACTTAAATTTATAAAATTAGCTTTGCTGTTAAGTTTTTTACTCCAAGATTTATTTGTATAATAAAAATTTATACTTGATTTATCAAATTTTGACTCAATTGCCTTGATAATTAAACTTGTATATTGATATGTGCCTCCCCATTCTGGGTGATTATTAATAAAAATATTTATTTTATTATCAATTTTATGAGTATTTTTTGTCATAATTTTTTATTACTTTGCAAACCTTTTTAAACTCTGCAAATGTATTTCCTAGCCCACTTGGTATATAAATTCCATTTTTGTATAAATAACTTGAATTTTTAAATTTTCTAATTTTGATTTTAAATTTTTTTAAAAAGGGTTGCTCACTTAATGGGAAAAAAAAATCTCTAGTAATTACTCCATTTTTTTTCATATAATTTTGGAAATGCACTTTGTTTACCTTCTTATTCCTTTTTATAACAAGTGGATATACCCAGTAAATATTAGATGATGTTTTATTTTTTATTGGAGGGATTTTTGCAAATTTTATAGAACTTAAATTGTCATTGTAAAAGGATCCAATTTTCTTTTTAAGCTTAATATTTTTATAAAAATTTTTTAATTCTGATAACCCATAAGCACACTGCAAGCTACTTATCCTATAATTTCCAGAAAGATCCTCATGTTTAAATCTTTCTGTTTTTCCAAAAGATAAATTTCTAAGTTTAAGACATTTCTTATAATAATTTTTATCATCAGTTAGTATGCACCCGCCTTCACCGGTGGTTATCAGTTTATTAGAATAAAAGCTAAATGTACTAAGATCACCAAACTTTCCTAAGTAATTTTTTTTGTATTTTAAACCTAATCCTTCTGCACAATCCTCAATAACTCTAAAACCATATCTCTTTTTTAATTCATATATTTCTTTAATGTTTGACGCTAACCCATAAGTATGTACCATTATAACTGCTTCGATTTCTTTAGAAATTTTCTTTTTTAAATCTTGAATTGAAATATTAAAATCTTCTAAGTTAACATCAACAAAAACTGGTTTTAAATTATTTCTTATTATTGCATTTAAACATGAGGTTATTGTTAGATTTGGAACAATAATTTTTGACCCCTTTTTTAGTTTTAGAGATGCTAAAGCTATTTCTAAAGCTGATGTTCCATTGGAAACCGCAATTGCGTATTTTCTTTTTATGATTTCTTTAAATTTTTTTTCAAATTTTTCAATAATTGGACCGTCACCTGAAATCCATTTTTGTTTTAAGGCTTTTTTAATTTCTAAATTATTTGAAGAATGTATTTTTGGTCTATTAACAGGTATTACTTTATTATTCATTATAATTTCAAAATTTACACGTATTTAGCTTATAGGCTACGGTTGCATCAAGATTTTTTTTAAATCCAACAAATCGTCCCCCTGTTGCATTGACAATTATATATTGGCAACCATTATATTCAAAAGACATTGGTGGTGCTGATCCAGCAGCAGGTAAAATATCCTCCCATATCATTTCACCATTTTTTACATCAAATGCATAAATTCTTTCATCTGTTGTTCCTGTAGCAAAGAATATGTTGCTTCCAATATTAACTATTCCTCCAAAATTAGGTAATCCCTTTATATTTTCATCCCTATACACTTCTTCACCAAAGGGAATCTCCCAATTTATTTTTGCATCTGATATATTTACAGAAATTATTTTTCCCCAAGGAGGGCGCGATGCTGGTAATTTGTAATTATTCAAAAATATTTGCCATTTTCCACTAATAGCTAACAAGTTTAGATTATTTAAAAATTTATCTCGCTTTAATAAAAAAGAATATAATTTATTAAATTCATTTTGATTTAAATTTATATAATCTTTTTCGTATTTGTGAGCAAATTCAAGCGCACTTAAATTTTTCAAATTTTTGACTTTTTCATTAAGCGTTATGCCTGTTAATGGTGGATAATATTTATCTCCAAATGATTCGTTCTCTATAAATCCTTGTCCAGCAACACCATGGCATGATGCACATTTTGATAAAAAAATCTTATTTTGTCCTAATATAGGTAAAAATGAATAAATCTTATCAGCATATTTACTTTTGATTTCGTCATTTGCCCATCTTGCATTATTTTTTTTATTCGAAGTTGGACCATTTAATAAATTTTCTATTTTATTTGAAAAAATACTTAGTTTTGAAAAAATTTTATCTCTATAAAATAATCTTATAAACCAAGGATACTCATTTATTGTAAAAATAATATTTTTTTTATCTGCACTTAACGAGGATCCAGGCCACGAAGGTCCGCCATGTAAACCAAAAGTTACAATATCATTATTTAAAGAAGGAGGAAGATAATTGCCATATTTTGTATTTCTCAACTTAAATTTAAAATATTCTTCATCTTCTTGACTTAAAATATTCAAATCAAGCTCTGAATTAAAAAAAACTTTTGATACAGGTTTAGGTTTTATAAATTTTTTTTGAAATTTTGAGACATTTACATTTTCAACATCTGAAGGTGGGACGTTTATAAATTCAAATGCATTCTGATGTAGAAGTTTTTTATTTTCTATATCATAAATAATTACATTGCCTGTTTTTGATAATGCAATAACAACTCTAGTTAGTTTATTTTTAAAATTTATATCTGTAATTAATGGTGGTCCAGCAATATCAAAATCCCACAAATCATTTTTCACATCTTGAAAACTCCAAATTATTTCTCCATTATCTGAATTTATAGCCACCAAGCTACTAGAGTAGTCATTTTGATTTATTGTTCTATCATTGCCAACTATTCCACCCATATTAGATGTTACTATAAAAAGAGTTTTACTTTTTTCATCAAACGAAAAACCTGACCAAATTCTTATTTTTCCATCTGATGGTGCGATAATTTTAGGAGAAATATTCGTGTGCCAAATTTTACTGCCATCTTTTAAATTATAACTTTGTACCCCATTATTTAAGGTTGCTATGTAAACAACTCCTCCAAAAATTATTGGTGGTACCAAAGATATATCAGATCCAAAATAACCTCGTTTTCCAAAATTTTCCAAAATTTTTCCTGTATTTTCATCTAAGACAACAACTCCTATCCTTGTTGGTACAAAAATTTTTCCATCATCAAATACTAATCCCCTTCTTCCAGCTGGAGCAGCCAATTTAGCTTTCCAAACTAACTTTCCATCGCCAGGATTAATTGAGTGAATTTCACCATTCGATGTACAAATTATTAAATATTTACCGGTAAATATCGGAGTAGCTTGAACTGTATCTTTAATCTTGAATTGTCCAGAATTATATATCCATTCTTTTTGAAGTTTTGAAATATTGTTTCTGTTTATTTGTGATAACTCCGAATAGTTTGTTGAATTAAAATTTCCATTACTATGTGTCCAATTTGCTAATGCATTTGAAGATAGCGACAAAATTATAAAAAAATAGAGATTAAAAAATCTCATCAAGCTAATTTTTTTGATTTAAAAGTTATCTTATCATTTTTTGGGCTATAAGGTCCTTGCTTTATTTCTATCATTACAGTTTTTTTTAAAACTTTAAAACCATGTCCTCCTGATGCTAATAAAATTAAATCACCAGAATTTAGAATTTTAGAGCAATAAAATTTTTTTTTATCAAAAAGTAATACTTTCAGTTTTCCAGATCTAATTATTATAACTTCTTGTGTATTTAAAGTTTTTCTGGTGATATTTTTATGATAATGACAATTAATTAATTTACCTCTATCATATGACATTAGAGCTATCTGTTGAGAAAACTTTGGTGGTGTAAAAAATTCTAACCCTTTATTTTTATAATTTTTTCTTAATATCATTGCTAAAATTTTTTTATTTTTTTTTATAACTTCCATTATTTTATTTTTAACTCAATTATAATGATTTACAATAAATGCTTTGAACAATTAAAATCTAATATTTAAAATGAATCACAATATAAAAAAAATATTAAAAGAAAGTATTTTAAAAAAATTAATAAAATACATATCTCAAAAGTTTCAATATAATTCTTTCAAAGGAGATTTTAAAAATTTTAATCAAATCAATAGTAATTTAACACCATATGACTCAAATAAAATTATTAAAAAAGTTTATGTTGCTTATAAAGCAACTTCAAAAACAAGCTATTTAATTGATAGAGATGGTGAAATTTTATTTAAAAAAAATCAAAATTTTCAATTATTAGAAGCAATATCTAAAAATTTAAAAAACCAAAAAAAGAATTGTATTGTAGATTATGGTGGGTCATTAGCAAATTTTTATAGAAATAATGCAAACTACCTAAAAAAATTAAATCTTATTTGGCTAGTCATAGATAACAATAAAATTTGCCTTATTGGAAAAAAAAAAATCAAAGATAATAATATTTATTTTTTTAAAAACTTAAAATTAGCAAATCAATTTTTAATAAGCAGAAATATTAAAGTAAATATTTTTTTATTTGGAAGCTCTATTCAATATTTGAAAAACTTCGAAAAACTTTTAAGTAATATTAGATCAAGAGGTATAAAAAAAATACTTATAGATAGACAACCAGTGTTAAAATCAAAAAAAACAAAATTCGTAATTCAAAAAACTCCCTTCTGGAATGGAAATTTTGCTTATGCGGTAAAATTATATAATTATCAAAATTTAATAAATTTATTTAGAAAATATGATTTTTATTTGGTAAAAAAATTTGGAGCCTATGGAGATCAATTTAAAGATGGAGAATATAAATCTTTTATTTTTGAAAAAAAATGATTCTTAATTTAGGAAATCTTTTAAGTTTGGCAAATGGGTTAACATTATTATTATTTTTTCACACATTATCAAATTTATTATTTAGCAAATTAAAAATTTCTTACTCAAAGAACTTTTTTAATATTTTTTTTATATTTTTAAATATTTCAATATTATCACTTTTATTTCAATTAATTTTAATATTAGATTTTAATTTTTTTTATGAACAAAAAAATAGATTAAAAACATTTGTTTTAGTTATTATCTATTTAAATTTAATTTTTTTTATAATTAAAAGAAAAATATTAATTTTTAATGATGCTTTTTCACTTTTTAAAAATAAATTTTGGATTTCTACATTTTTAGTAATATTTTTTTTATGTTCATTAGGAATTGTATCAGACGCTGATTCTCTAATTTATCATTCTAAAATTTCAAAAACTATACTTAGTGGTTTTAAAATAAATTATTTTTATGATAATTTACATTTTTTGTTAATTGGCACACCTGAAATTTTTAATGTGTTGCCTGAAATTTTAAATGTTAGTAATTTTAATACACTTACAAATTTTTATTTTTTAACATTTTTTATTAAATATATTAATGATGATTTTGATAACAAAATTTACAATAAAGATTTATTTTTATTATTAGTCATTTCAGCACCTGTAATAAGTTTAATATTGACACCTCAAAAAAGTTTTTTCGGCCCAGTTTTAATACAATTTTTATCTTTATGTTTTGTTTTATATAACAAAAAATTTTCAAAAATTGAATATTTTATTGTCTTATCTTCTCTAATTATTACGGTCACATTTAAATTAAACTTTATTTTATCGTCTTTTTTAATTTTAATAATTTTTTTAATAAGAAATAAAAATAAAAATTTTTATAAATTTTTTATTAAAATTGGTTTAATAATTTTTTTTCTATATCTTTTTCCACACTACGTGTTTAAAACTATTTATTTTGATAATCCCTTTCCACCATTTTTAAGTCAGTTTTTAAACAACGACCCTTCTAATAACATGTTTCAACTATTTGCTGAGCATTTAAAAGAATGGAGAAGAAATGATATATTTTTTCCTTTAAATTTATTCTTAAATTATCATGACGGAAGTTTTCACTCAATTCATAATAGCTTAGGAATAGGGTTAATAAGTTTCTTTTTTTTAAAAAAAATACAATCGGAAAACATTAAATTTATAATATTTTTTATAACGATTATACTAACTTTAAATGTTTTATTTGTTCAACAAACACCAAGGTTTTATTTTTTACCATATTTAATTTCACTTTTAATAATTTTTGAAGCTAAAATTAATTATCAAAAATATTTAAAAAAGATAATTTTTATTCAATACATTTTTACTTTGTCAGCTTTAATCTTTTTAGCTCCGATATCAATTATGACTACCTTTTTGGATAATTCTAATAGTGATTTTAAAAAGAAGTTTATTTTTAGGTTTGAAGCATTCAAAGAAATAAGTGAGAGAATAGGTGATAAAAATTATATTATAACAGATCTTCCCAACTATTATTCAAATAATTATGAAATATCTACAATGATTTTAACATATATTTCAAATAATCAAGAATTAGATAATTTTAAAGAATATCTAGACTCTAACAATATCTCCCATTTGTTCTCTGTAAACTTTCCAATACACAAAAAAGTTTTTCGAAACAAAAATGGTAAAGTTCTTGAAAATATTTTTTTAAAATGTTTCGATGAACCAATTGATAAATTTTCTTTTTATGCAGCAAACAGAAAGAAATTAATTTTTAAATCAAATGAAAAAATTACTTATTTTGTTTATAAAAAAAATAATGATTGTAAATTTAAATAATCATTTTTAATATTTTCTTACCATCTCTAGATAAGTTTTTTACAGAATATTCTGATATAACTAAATTTTTATTAGAAATTGCAATTTTTTTTCTTATCTGTTTATTTTCATATAAAAATATTATTTTTTCTGCAAATTTTTTTGGATGATCGGCTATCAGTATTGATTTATTAATTTTATACTTTAAGCCTTCAGCTCCTAAAGTTGTTGAAACTACTGGCAAGTTATAAATTCCAGCTTCTAAAATTTTAAATCTTGTTCCTGACTCATACTTGAGAGGGACAGCAGCTATATCAGCTACTGCAAAAAATTTTGTAATATCAAAAACCCAACCTTTAACAAATAATTTTTTTTGATTTCTAAATTCTTTTGTAGAATTCATGCCAACTATAAAAACTTTAAGATTTTTTATTCTATTTTTAATAAGTGGAAAAACTTCTTCAATAAACCATCTTGTAGATATATTCATTGGAGAATTTTTATCACCAAAAGTACCACTAATAATTATATTAAAACCAGTGTGTTTTTTTTTTTTAATATTAGTATCTTGAACTGCATTTCTAAAAATCATGATATTTGATTTTGAATACATTTTTTTAAAAATCTTTTTATCATACTCTGAAACTGCGGTAGTTATCTCAGAATTAATTAACATTTTTTTTTCTATATTCTCGTAATATTTATAATTAAAAAAAAGAGGTATTTTTTTGAGGAAATTTACATATTTTAATTTTCTTTCAAGAAATTTATGAAAGACTGAGTCTGTATCAGCAATAATTTTAATAGATGAGTCTATTTTTTTTATTTCTTTTATCAAATTATATGATTGACTTGAGTATGATATCCAAATGCAATTAAATTTTTCTTTTTTATATAAATTTACTAAAAACTGAGCATCTTTTTTTAAATAAATAAATTCTTTAAATCTCCAAACAAAAAAACTAATAAAATTTTTTGTAATTATTTTCTTAACACTAGGTGCAAATAAAAAACTTTTATTATGCAAAAATCGAAGTTTTTCACATTTTTCATATCTTACATTTCTTGAGACTATTTTTAATCTACATATTTTTGATAATGACTCTATTGATGTTTTAATTCTAAGATGCTGTCCTCCAGTTGAATTTTTAAGATCAAGACCGTACTTGCTGCAAAATAATATTTTTTTCATATAAATTATTTTTAGGATTAGTTTGTATATAAACTTGTTGCAAATTCAATTGGTCCAATAAACAATCTACAATTAAGATTTTTTAATAATAATAATTAAATTTTTTCCAATTCTATTAAGTAAAATTTTATCTAAAAAAAAAGAGATTGGGATAAACAATTTATCCCATATATAAATCATAAACTTTTTAGGGTTTGAAGAATTTAAAAAAATGCTGAATAATCTATAAATTATGTATCCGGCACTATCGATATAAAACATTTTTGTAATAGTTGAGTGATTTAAATCAAATTTTAAAAAATCATCTTTAATATATCTTCTGTAGTGTCCAATTGATTCATCAAATTTTGAGTAAAGTGACATAAAGGATGGTACACAAATTAAAAGATGACCTCCTTTATTTAACATACTTAAATTTCTCAAAATCTCTTCATTGTCATTTTTTAAATGTTCTAAAACTTGAAGATGCAATATCACATCAAATTTTTCTCCATTTAAATCATGGGAAGTTCCATTAATAATTTCTTTTATTTTTTTTTGGTCTTTAAACTTTCCTCTTAAAAAATTGCAAAAATTTGGATCAGGTTCTAACAATGTAAGTTCATTTACATCTTTTATCGCTAATTCAGAAAATGATCCAACTCCAGAACCTACTTCTAAAACTTTTTTATTTTCATAGTATTTTTTGAAATGAGACATTACATAATTTCTCCATAAACTTGCTACCGAAAAATTTTCTAATTCTTTCCCTATATAGTCTAATTTCATTATTTATCTGAATGTAAAGATTTATTTTTCAAAATATAAACTTCATCACAAATTTCATCAATATTTCTTTTATGAGAAATGATTAATACTGTAACTTGACCCCTCAGATTTTGAATTGTTTTATAAATTTCTTGCTCTGTTTTTTCATCTAATGAACTTGTTGGTTCATCTAAAATTAAAAACTCTGGATCAAGATATAAAGCGCGAGCAATTCCAATTCTTTGAATTTGACCACCTGAAATTTTTAAACCTTTCTCACCAATATTGGTTTCTATTCCTTCTGGTAAAGAATTTACAAACTCTTTGAGATTTGACATTTCTATAACCTTATCTAATTTTTTACTGTCTAAAAATTTTTCATTTTCTCCAAAAGTAATATTCTTTTTTAAATTTTCGTCCAAAAGAGTTGTTGACTGACTAACTAAAGCAACTTTTTTTCTCCATTCATTTATAGATGAATATATATCTATATCATCAATTTTTATCTCACCACTTTGAGGTTTTCTTATACCACATAATATATCAACCAATGTACTCTTACCTGTGCCACTTGAACCTCTTAATCCTACAAATTTATTTTTTTTTATATTAAAAGATAAATTTTCAAATAAAATTTCTTTCCTAGTATCAAACTTAAATATTAAATTAGAAATTTGAATTTTATCCTTAAAGTTTAATAAATTCTTTTTAGGAGATTTATTTTCTGATTTATCATTTAATTCTGATTTAAGATTTTTTAATTCTTTAAATACTAAATCAATACTTGCGGATGAATTAAACATAAATTGTATTATAAACATTAACTTTGTTGTTGAGGGAATAATCTTAAATGAGGCAGCAGCATACAGAGCTATTATAGATAATGACTCAATTAAAGGTAAATTTGAAAATCCTATATGCACACTAATTGCTGAAACTAGAGTGATAACAGCAAAAAACTCAATCCACATTCTTGGAATTGATGAATAAAAATTTTGCAATAATGTCGCCCTCGAACTAATTTTTATTTTATCAAAAAAACGATCTATAAAATAATTTTCTTTTAGGTGCATTTTTATAGTTTTTACATTTCCAAAAGTTTCTTGGGCATATTTTAAATAAAGTTCTTCGTTTGAAACTTTTTTAAGACTTAAATTAATAGATCTTTTTTTTATTAATTTGTAAAATATTATTACAAGTAAGATTGAAATTATTAGTGATACAAATGTAGCTAATGGATATAGATAAAATAAGAATAAAATAACTAAAATAAAGATAAAAATTTCTGAAAAAAAACTAAAATAATGCATTAATATAAATGCAAATAATCTACTTTCCGAGGCTATTGTTCTAATTAAATCAGCAGAGTTTCTGTTGACATGAAAGTCATAACTTTGATTTAAAAAAGTTTTAAAAAGTTTTAAAGATAATCTTTCTTGTGAATTAAAGCAAAATTTATAAACCCTATAATTAACTAAAGTTATAATTAAAGATTTTATAAAAAAGAAAATAATCAATAAAATCATCAAAATAACAAAAATTTGTAAATTTGTATAATCTAATGAAAGAGTATCTAATAGTTTGTTATCTCTACCTGTTAGAATATCAAAAATTGGAATAACAAAGGAAATACTAGCTAGCTCTAAAACTGATGAGATAAATAAAAGTATTTTATTTGCAATAATTTTTCTTTCTTTTAATGCTTTTAATATTAAATAAATCGTATTAATTGTTCGAATAAAAGACATTAAATATTATTTTAAGTATGGGCAAAATTGATTTATTAAACTGTATTCATAACAAAAAATTATCAATTTCGCTACTAAACTTATTAATTTTATCTTATTTTGTATTGATATCTTTTAGATCAATACCTGACCCAACACACTTCTTTATTGCAAATTTATCTTTAGAACAAATTAAATTTGATAAATTGAATCAGATAATTAATTTTATTAAGACTCCAGTTTATGATTTAATAAGTTTTATTTTTAATGATCTATTAATTTATAATTTTTTTTCAATTATTATAAATTTACTATTTTTAAATATTCTATTTATTTTTTTTAATTCGTTTTTAAATAATACAATTAATTCATTAATAATTTCTTGTTTAATAATATTTTTAAAATTTATCTTGAAAATTTCAGCATATTTCAATTATGAAATTTTAAATTTTGCACAATATTTAATAATGAATGTTGATTTATTGGAAAATTTTACTGTAAGACAAATTTTTGGAATAATATTTTTAATTACTTTTTATCTTATATTAAAAGATAAGCATCTTTATGCAGCTGTACTTATTTTCATAAATTTTTTTACTCATCCAAATTCAAATTTGATTTTTGTTGGAATTATTATTCCATTTTATTTTTATATGTTTTTACAAGACAAAAGAGCATATAAAAATGTAATCAGTTTAAACCTATTATTAACTTTCATAGCCACTGTAATTATCCTTTTAAAAATAAATAGTTTTGACACAGGCTTGATAAATGAAAATATAGAAAAAAATAATTTTTATTATAATTCTCTTATTAAAGATGAAGCAGATGATTTTTCATTTTTATGGCTTATTGCGTATAAATTAGAACAAATATTAATTGTAATAATTTTAATATCATTAAACTGCTTATTATATATAAAAATTTATAATTTTGATCGATTAGTCTATTTTGCGCTTGCTCCGGTTATAATCTTTATTTTGGGAAGTTTTGTTGAGTACTTAAATTTATATTTAGAATTAGAAATTATATCTAGCTTAATTATTAATTTACAACCAGCCTGGAAACTCCTAGGATACTCTTTCTTTCCATTTTTATTAATTTTGGGAAAAAACTTTAATAAAGTAAAAATCTTTAATCTTAAAGAATTTAAATTTTTAATTATTTTTTTTGTTTTATTTACAACATCTCTATTTTTTACAGTAGGATTAATTAAAAATAAAAATGAATTAAAAACTTTTTACTCCTACTTGTTAAACGAGAAAGAAAAAAATTATGAGGATTGGCTAATAGCACAGACTGGTAAAGAAAATTTTTATTTGATATCTGAATATGATCAAAAATATAAAACAATTAATTCTTTATATCCAGATGAAAATAATATTTTTAAGATAAAATCATTTAACGAAAAAAATAAAAAAGTTGATCTTGTTGATCCGCAAGAAAAATATGACTCATATAAATTAATTAAAAAAGTAAAAGAATTAATTCCAAAAAACTCTGGATTAATTTTGCCACCCTATTTTTTTAACTCAAGGGGTATTTTTCATGAATATCTTGTCTTTTATCTAGAGCATCCAGATGGAAATTTTGCAATGGGTAATATTAAATTTTTTGAGGTTATTAATGAAAGAATGGAGGCTTTACTTAACACAAATTATAATTTAATGCCAAATAAACAATCAAAACTAAATTATACATATTTAAGACAAAAATATTTGTTAATTAACAGAGAGACTTTAGCTAAATTAAAAAATAAGTATCCTAAATACAATTACATTGTGTCAGAAAATTTAAATATTATTGGCTTAAAAATTATTTATAAAGATAATATGTTTGCTATCTATAAATTTTAACCATGAATATCTTAGGAATAATACCAGCAAGAAAAAATTCCAAAGGAGTTTTAAATAAAAATATAAAAATTATAAATGGAAATCCCTTAATTTTTTACACAATAGAAAAAGCAAAAAAAAGTAAATTGATAACTGATTTGGTAGTAAGCAGTGATTCTAATTTGATAAAAAAAATTTCAAAAAAATCTAAAATAAAAAATTTTAGCTTGAGACCGTCTAAACTAGCTACGGACAAATCAACAATTGATAAAACAATTAAATATGAATTAAATAGAATGGAAAAAATCAAAAAGAGAAAGTATGAACTGATTGTTTTGTTACAACCAACTTCACCGTTAAGAAAAGGGGAAATAATAGATAATTCAATAAACCTTTTTATAAAAAAATATAAAAAATACTCTTCATTAATAAGTATATCAAAAATTGAAGAACCTAACCCATTTAAAGCATTAATTTTTAAAAAAAGAAAACTAAAAAAATTAATTAATTATAATACAAATACTGATACATCTAGAAGACAAGATTATCCAAAAACATTTATCCCTAATGGAATAATTTATATTTTTAAAAGAAAATTAATCAAAGATAGTAAAAAAATTTTAGGAAATAATATTCTTGGATATGAGGTTAAAGATGAATATATAAATATCGATACGAATAGAGATTTATTAATTAGCAAGATATTGCTTAAATAAAATGGACTTATTTAATATAAAAAAAAAAAAATGTAAAATTATTGCTGAAGTTGGCCAATTACATGATGGAAAAATAAAAAATGCGCACAACATTATAGAAAGATTGGTTAAGACAAAAGTTGATGCAATAAAATTTCAAACTCATTATGCTGAGGAAGAAAGTACATTAAAAGAACCTTGGCGTATAAAATTTTCTAAAAAAGATAAAACTAGATATGATTATTGGAAGAGAATGGAATTTTCTCAAAAGCAATGGTTGGAATTAAAAAAGCATTGTAAAAAATATAAGATTGAGTTTTTGAGTTCTCCATTTTCGAAAAAAGCGGTAGATGTATTAAACAAAGTCGGAATAAAATACTTCAAATTAGCATCGGGTGAAATTAATAATCCTTTTTTAATCAATGAATTAATTAAATCAAAAAAACCCGTATTAATCTCAACTGGAATGAGTAACTTTAAAGAAATAGACAAGATTGTTAAACTGTTTAAAAGAACGAAAATAAAATTTTGTCTTTTACAATGTACATCAAAATATCCATGTACTGCAAAAGATTTGGGATTAAATAATATTAAAATATTTAAGGAAAAATATAAGTGTTTGACTGGTTTATCTGATCACTCTGGTAATTTATTTTCAAGCCTTGCTGCTATTTCACTAAATGCAAATTTTATTGAAGTGCACGTTACATATTCAAAAAATCATTTTAGCCCAGACAGTTCATCCTCTTTGACTTTTAAAGAAATAGGCGAGCTTGTTAAGGGAAGAGATTATATATCTGAAATAATAAATAACCCTGTAAACAAAAATAAACTTGATAAGGTTTTAATAAAACACAGAAAAATATTTACGAAATCTGTTGTTTTAAATAAAGACCTTGATAAAAATCATTCAATTAAACTAAATGACTTAAGTTTAAAAAAACCTAATATTGGTATTAATGCAGATAATATTAAGAAAGTATTAGGAAAAAAATTAATTAAAAAAATGAAAAAAAATACTTTTTTACAATTAAATCATCTAAAAAAATATGATTAAAAAGATTGCTGTAGTTATCACTGCTAGAGCTAGTTACGCAAGAGTTAAAACTTTTCTTGTTGAGGCAAATAAAAGTAAAAAAAATAAGCTTTATATAATTTTAAATTCATCTTCAGTTTTAGAAAAATTTGGTGATATTACAAAAATTTTAAAAAATGATAATTTAAAAATTTACCATAAATCATTTACTTCTCTAGAGGGAATAAGTTTGAGCAATCAAGTAAAAACAACTGCACTAAATATGATTGATCTTTCAGTTTTATTTAAAGAAATTAAACCTGATATTGTTATTACAATAGCTGATAGATTTGAAACCTTGGCTACAGCAATAACTGCTGCTTATCTAAATATACCTTTGGGACATATTCAGGGTGGAGAAATATCTGGATCGATTGATGAAAAAGTAAGGCACAGTATAACTAAGTTAGCTGATCTACATTTTGTTTCAACTATTCAAGCTAAGAAAAATTTAGTCAAAATGGGAGAAGAGAAAAATAAAGTTTTTGTTACTGGTTGTCCTTCTATAGATATTGTTAAAAATATTAAAAGTTTAAAGTTAGATTTTAATCCTATTGAAAAATATAAAGGAATTGGAAGTAATATTGATTTTAACAAAAAATATTTAGTAGTTATGCAACACCCAGTAACCACTAGTTATAAAAAATCAACTTTTCAAATTAATGAAACTATTAAAGCTATAAAAAAATTAAATATACAAACTGTTTGGATGTGGCCTAACATAGATATAGGTTCGGATATAATTAGTAAAAAACTTAGAGTATTTAGAGAAAAAAATAAAAAATTAAAGATTCATTTTTTTAAAAATTTTTCTCCTGAAGATTTTATCAAATTGTGCTTTAATAGCCATATCTTGATTGGAAACTCAAGCCTTGGTATTAGAGAAAGCTCATATATGGGGATTAATGTAATTAATATTGGTGACAGACAAAAAGGAAGGGAGAGAGGAAAAAATCTAGTAGATGTTGATTACAATAGTTTTCAAATTGAGAAAGCAGCTAAAAAATATCTTTCAAAAAAAAGAGTTTTTAAGAAAAATGGTCTATACGGTACTGGTGGTGCTGGAAAAAAAATTTTGAAAATAATAAATAAAGAAAAATTGACTTTTTCAAAAATACTTAAAGTTTGATTGTTTTAAAACTAAATTTTCTATATTTTTTTGCAACCAAATTTTTGGTATCAAAAATGATTTTTGAATTTTTAAAGATAAGATTGTAATCAACATTATCGTGATCAGTGGTAATCAAAACTCCATCAAAAATTGATAAATTCTTCTCCGTTATTTTTATTGATTGATTCTCGATATTTGAATTTTTTTCAATATTTATTGTGTCGAAAAAATTATCATAATAGCGAAATTTTATTTTATTTTTTCTAAATAAGTTCATTATTCTTAATGCCGCACTTTCTCGAAGATCATTCACATTTTTTTTATATGAAATACCTAATATCAAAATTGAAATTTTCTTTTTTTTTATTTCCTTTTTTATAATTTTAACTATCTTAAACGGAATAGACTCATTAATATTAGTTGTTAAATCTATAACTTTAGATGAAAGTTTTTCTTTTTTTAATTTCCAAAGTAAATAAAGGGGATCTACAGGAATGCAATGCCCACCTATACCAGCACCTGGATAAAATGGCATAAAACCAAAAGGTTTGGTGTTACAAATATCAATTACTTCCCAGATATCAATTTTTAAATCCCTCAAAATATACTTAAGTTCATTTGCAAAAGATATATTTATTGATCTAAATGTGTTTTCATAAAGTTTACTAGCTTCAGCGACCGAGGTGCTTGATGCTAAAACAATTTTTTTAAAAATTTTCTTATAAAATTGTATACCTTTTTTCAAAGAATTTTTATCATCAGCACCTATTATTTTTGGTGTTTTAATATATTTATTGTAATCATCGCCTGGATTAATTCTTTCTGGTGAAAAACAGACATAAAAGTCTTTGCCACAAATAAGATTCTTTTTATTAAGTTTATTAATTATTATTTCTTTGGTTGTTCCTGGCCAACTCGTAGACTCAAGTATAATTGTTTTATTTTTATAATCTATTTTAGATATTTCGTTTACTGTCTGTTTTATAAAACTTAAATCAGGATTTTTATTATTTCTCTTTAAAGGAGTTGGAACACAAATAATTAAATAATCACACAGTTTAAGTTTTTTCAGATTATTGGTTGGAAAAAAGGTTTTGTTTAAATTAAATTTGTTTTTTTTGAAATTAATATCGTTTATATAACTAATATTATTTTTTAATTTTTTTATTTTTGTAATATCTACATCAAATCCATATGTAACATATTTCTTTTGTGATAAATATGCCAATGAGAGGCCTACATAACCAAGTCCAATTATTCCAATAATTTTTTTTTCTTTAGACAATAAAAATGTTTTTTTAAATGATTAATATGTATAAATTAAATTAAAATCAATTACTTATGAACATCATGTTAAAAAAAAAAGTACTAGTTTATTTTGCAAAATATGGAAAGATTTATTCTTTAGTAAGTTATATAATTTCATTTATAGTTAATTTTAAAATTCATTTAAAAAAAAAAAAAATATTTAATAATTATATTAATCAAAAAAAAGTTGAAGAATCTTTATCTCATATTATTAATGAACTTAATGAAAATGGTTATTATAAATCAAGTTTAGATAGTCTTAATTTAAGTAATAAAATATTAGATTTAACAAAAAAATTAGTAAACAATAAAGGTCAAAAAACTAACAAAAATTTTTTTGATAATTCATACAAATTTGATAACGAAGATGAAGTTACAAATTTTGCTTTACAAGAAAAATTATTAGTTATAATTGCTAGATATTTGAAAATATGTCCTACTATAAATTCAATACAGTTCATTACTAGTAATTCAATCAATGAAAAATTATATTCTTCTATGAATTGGCATTTGGATAGTCACCATAAAAAACTGATAAAAATAATTTTTTTACCCTTTGATTTAACCGAAGAAAATGGACCAACACACTTTTTAGATAAAATAACAACTCAAAAAATAATAAAAAAAGACAATTATTTTTCAGCACCTAATTATTTTACAGATGATGAATTTAAGAATATTTATCCTAACTATGAAAACAAAATATGTAAGTTAATTGGTAAAAAAGGCGATTTTTTAATAATTGATACTTCAAAATGTTTTCATATGGGTTCTAGAAATGCAAAAGATCGACATCAAATGTTTTTTACATACACGCCTGTTCTAACTTTTGATCTTGAATCAAATAAAAACTTAATAAAATACGATAAATTAAATAAAAAAATCGAGAAACTTTTATTAATTTAATTTTTTAAAAAATTATTTAATCTAATTAAACCCTCGTCTAATGATATGGTAGGTTTAAATTTAATTTTAAGGTTTGATTTTTTAGAATAAATTTTCCTCACACTTGGAAATTTTGAACTTAATTCTCTAATTTTTACTTTTTTTTTTAAAATTTTTTCTGAAGCATTAATGATATTTTTTAATGTAAGTAATTTAATGCCTTGTAAATTTACAATGTTAAATCCTCTAAGATTAATTGACTTAATTATACCATTACAAATATCATCTATATGTATAAATCCTCTTGCTGTTGCTAAACTACCAACAGTTATCTTGTTATTCTTCATTACATTGTTAAATAAAGCCTCTACAGCTGACCAATTATTATGTCTCTCTCCATAAATTATTCCAAATCTTAAGATAGCCATATCAATTTTAAATGTTTCAAAATAATATCTACAATTGTTTTCTGATATTAATTTTGACTTGGCATAATCACTAGTTAGTTTTTCTAGGTCTAATTTTGAATTTTCATTTGCACCTTTTTGGGCTAGCTCATTATGATAAACCCACTCTGTTGATGCAAACAAGACTCTTTTAACGCTCAATTTTTTTGCTGCTTCTAGAATATTTAAAGTTCCAATTACGTTTGTATTATAACATTCAACAAGATCTCTTGAGCAGTCTTGATCTCTAGAAATTGCAGCTAAATGAATTATTACATCAATATTTTTTGGGACTTTTTTATAGAAATTTTTTTGTCTTATATCAGCTTTTATAAAAAATTTTTTTTTTTTAATTTTTAAATCACACCCATAAACTTTTATTTTTGGAAACTTTTTAAATTCGTTGATTAATTTTTTTCCAACAAAACTTTCAGCACCTGTAATAAAAATATTCATAAAATCATACTTCCGTTATTTTCAATTTTTATATCTAAATATTTATAATTCTTTAAATATTTCATTAATATTTTTTTTTTTTTCCTGAGGATAAAATTAAAATAAATCCTCCATTACCTGCACCTAATAGTTTTCCTCCATAGATACCTTTATTTTCAATTTTTTTAAAAATACTATCGATATAATTATTAGATATATATTTTGAAAACTTCTTTTTTAAATTCCATGTTTCAGAAATTAAATTACCTAATTTATTTATATTTACTTTTGATTTTACTATTTCCCTTTTAAATTTTTTAGCCAAATTATTAAGTATTAATAAATTATTTTGATTTTTAGAAAAATTTTTTTTCTGATCTTTAAGTACATTTGTAGCTAAACGATTTTTACCAGTCCAAATTAAAAGTAAGCTTTCTAAAAACATATTTAGATTTTTATTTTTTAATTTTAAAGATGATACCAAAACTTTATTTTTCATATATTTAATATGCTTTATTCCTCCATAAGCAGCTATATAATGATCTTGTTTTCCTAATGAATTTTTTGTTATATCTGATTCAATCTTGTAAGCCATTTCAGCAAGTTCATTTTTTGAAAATTTTTTATTTTTCAATTTTCCTAATGCATTAATCAATCCAACTGTAAATGAGCTGGAAGAACCCAAACCAGAATTCGCTGGAATATCAGCAAAAGTATTTATATATAAAGGTCTTTTAATTTTTAACATCTCAATTACTTTTCTTATTCTTAAATTTTTAATATTATTTAATTTATTGGTATTCTCAGTTTCTGAATAATTTAAACGATATTTTTCTTGATAGTTATTATGGTATTTTGCGGTAACATAAATATATCTATTTATAGCACAGCTTATAGTTGCACCAGAATTTTTTTTATAAAAGTATGGCATATCAGTTCCTCCACCAATGAATGATATTCTTAATGGCGTTTTGGTTATAACAACCTTGTCATCTATCATAAAATTATAATTTTAAATTAAGGTATTTATATATCTTCGTTTCAAATTAGTACTTAAATTATCTTTGCCAATATACATGCATTTAGTTTTTGCCCTATAGGAAGCTTCAATATCTCTTAAATCATCACCTATATAAAAGGTTCTATCTAGTATGATTTTATATTTTTTTGCAGCTTTTAAAAAAAGGCCATGATTCGGTTTTCTGTTAAAACTATTGGAATTAAAATGATCCTCGCATATGAAAAATTCCTTAAGATTAATATTAAATTTTTTTAACTCTTGCATAATTTTTTTGTTAATTTTATTTAATTCTGCTTTATTTAAATCTCTTGTAGATATTCCAGCTTGATTAGAAATACACAAAAGTTTACTTTTTTTTATTATTTTTTTCAATTTTTCCACAAAAGAATAATTTATTTTTAATTCTCTTAAATTTCTCACATAATAATGTTTATCATTTTTTAAATTCAAAACACCATCCCTGTCAATCAAAATAAAATTGCTTGAAAAATATTCTTTAGTTTTTTCGTATCTTTTTAAGTCAGATATACTTTGATATCCAGTATCATTATAGTAAAAATTAACTTTATTCTGTCTAATTAGTTTATCAATTAAAAAATTAAAAGAAAAATTTCTGTTAACTTTATTTTTCATTATAATTTTTTTGTTAATAATCATATATCCTATATCAACATATTTACTTTTATTATTTTTTTTGAAATAGTATTTTGAAATTTTATTTTTTTTTTTATTTATAAGAATATTTCCTTTTTTCTTTTCACAAATAGAAATTATAAATTCTGATTTAAGTTTATTATAGTTTAAAGCTAAATCAGTTAAATTTAGAGAAGCATAATTGTCAGCGTACAATAGTAGAAATTTTGATTTTAACATATTTCTAGCCTCATAAATTCTTTTGTATGTCTCAATATAATGTGGATTATAATGATATGAAATTTTTACTTTAAATTTTTTTCCATTTCCAAAATATTTTTTAATTTTATCATGTTTGTAACCACACAAAAATAAAAAATCTTCTATGCCATTTGATTTACATTGATCTAAAAGATGTTTTAAAAAAGGTTCTCTATTAATCTTTACCATTGGTTTTGGTATTTTTTTTGTCAATGGCATTAATCTTGTTCCTAAACCACCACAAAAAATTACCGCCTGTTTTATCAATGGCATAAATCTTTAAAAGCTTTACTAAGGTTATACTTTTGTTTCCATCCCAATTTCTTGAGTTTTCTATTAGAACCAATTTGAATTTTTTTGATATTATTTGTTGGGCTAATTTTTAAAACTTTAATCTTATTTATCATTTCAAATGTTTTTACAAATTCATAATTACTTATAGCTTTGGATGAACAAATATTAATTATTTGTGATTTTTTAATTTTTTCTAATTTTACTAGAGCGTTTACTACATCTTTCACATATATATAGTCATTATAAATATAAGGGAATTTTAAAAATAAAAATTTTCTTTTCTTTTTTGCTTGAAACAATCTATTTAAGAGAGATCCTTCTCTTTGTTTTTTTCCATAAACGTAAAATACCCTAGCCCAAATTATTGTTATTTTGTTATTAAGTTTATTAAAAAATAATCTTCTTATGAAATTTTTTTGTCTACCTAATTCAGTAATTTTTTTACTAGGTTTGGAAGTTTCATAACAAAATTTTTTATTTACACCATATTCGGCACCTGATCCTGAGATTATAATTTTTTTACAATTTATTGTATTTAATCCTTGAATTAGGTTTTCTGAAATATTTTTATTTTCTAAAAAGTTTTTTTTGTCAAACTTTGGGATTCCATTCCATGCAAAATGGTAAACTGTAGTAGGATTAATTTTTTTTAGAATTTTTATAGTATTTGATTTGTTTCTCAAATCACAAACAATGTTATTGAAATTTTTATTAAGTTTTAATTTTCTTCTGGAAATCAAATAAATATTTTTTTTATTTTTTAATTTATTAAGAAATTCTGTAGCTAGAAATCCGCTACCTCCTGTTACAATTGTATTATTCATCTAAACTAAAATCTGGGATAGATTGGTCTTTTTTTGAAATAACCTTTGGTTTAAAAGGCCATCTTATTGAAAAAAATTTATCATTATACCTTATATTCATCGCTTTACTCGGCCTATAAAAATCTGACATATAATATAAAACTTTTGTCTTATCTTCTAGAGATAGATATGCATTTGCAAATCCTTCAGGCACATGGATAGAATATTTGTTCTTTTCAGATAAAATTATTCTATAATTTTTTAAATAAGTTTTAGATTTCTTTCTTAAATCTATTGAAATATTAAGTATTGAACCCGTAATACAAGTTATAATTTTTTTTTCCTCGTTTGGTTTAATTTGATAATGAAATCCCCTAAGAGTATGTTTTTTATTATTAAAAGAAATATTTGTTTGCTTAATATTAAATTTTATTTTTTGCAATTCATCTTTACAAAAATCTCTGTAAAAAAAACCTCTATTATCATTAAATTTATTTTTTTTTATAACATATAAATTTTTGAATTTAGTCTTTTTAATTAACATTTGTGATTTTTACTTTTGGAAGAACACTTATCAGTTTTCCTTTGTATCCAGTTTTTTTAATATAATTAATTATCTCTTTCTCAAAATTCCATGCTAAAATCAAAATACAAGAAAATTTTTTAATAAAATTTTTTGTAGGATTAATAATTTTAATATTTGAACCTGCAGTATAGAGATTGTGTTTTAATGAATTTTTATCAAAGATTACATTAATCTTTTTATTATCTATTTTACAAAAATTTAATAAAGTTGAACTTCTTGCTGAAGCTCCATAACCAGCAATATTTTTTTTGTGTCTAGATATTTTTTTTAATAGAATTTTTCTATGCTCTAAACATTTTTTATTAAAATTTTTCCAATATTTCATAGAATTAATTTGAATTTTTTTTTCTCTGATCATTAGTTTATTTAATTTTTTACTAGGAGAAGTATTTTCATTTGAAATTTCTAAAACAATAGAACCACCACTAATTGGACTTTCAAAAAAATCAACTGGATATAATTTATATTTATTTAACAATTTTTTTATTGAATAGTATGTAAAATAAAAAATATGCTCATGATAAATATAGTCATAGTGTAAATTTTTTGATAAATTTTCAGCGTAGTGAAACTCGATATAAGCTTTACCATTCTTATTTAAAATATTTGAAATTCCATCAATTACACTATTGATATTTTCAACATGGGGAATAACATTTCTGCAGATTATTATATCTGGTGAAAAATATTTTTTTTTTATTTTTAAAGCATTTTTCTTGTTAAAAAATAAGGGTAATGTTTTTATTCCAGCCTTATTTGCTTTTTCTGCAATATTTTTTGCTGGATCAATACCTAGTACTTTAAATTTATTCTTCTTCAATTCTTTTAAAAAAAAACCATCATTACTGGCAATTTCTAATAAATTTTTTCCTGTTTTATGTTTTTGTTTAATCTTATTTATAAAAAAAGACCTATAATTTTTAACTCCATCTGAGGTTCCAGTAACCCATAGATATTTAGAAAATAGATATTTTGGATTAACAGTTGCATTAAGTTGCAATGTTGAACATTTTGAGCATCTTAAAACATTTAAGGGAATTTGAATTTGTTTTGATGCTTTTTTTTTAAGAGAATTTGCTGGAGGTTGATTACCCAAATTGATTACTGAATTTAAATTCTTATTTGAACATATTCTACATTTGTTAATAATTTTGTACATTTTATTTAATAAATTCAATTTCTTTTTTAGATAATAAAAATTTTTTCAGTTTTTTTAAATTTTTTGTCTTATCAAAATCTTTCTTTAATTTAAAATTCACATCATTCCAATTAAATAATTTTTTTTTATTAATTGTTTTTAAAAAATCACAATTGAAACCTTTTTTTTCAAAAACATAATTATAAAATAAATTTGCTCGCATAAAGGATTTGCTATTAATTTTTTTTATTTTTGGCAAGTTAGATATTATTCTTTCATATTCATTTTTGTTTTGAGGATCTATTGTAAAACCTTTGTTTTCATATCTATTTTTTCCACATGTTATAACAGTTTTGTCCAGCACTGCCATTTCCAAACCCGATGTACCTCTTATAGTTATTCCTATATCTGCAAATTTCATCCAAGCTAATGGATTTATTTTTGTATTAGGATAGATAAATTTTACGTGAGGAGGTATGTGTTCTATTTCCTGTCTGATAATATCTTCTTCTTTACTAAAACCTTTCTTAAACTCTCCTCTATATAAATTGGATGGATGGATCTTTATAAACCAATTAACATTAGTATTATTACATGCGATTTTTACAGTAGATATTAGCCAATGACTGTAAGAGTCATAGAATTCTTTACCAAAAAAATATAATGTGTCATGTAATATATGTGAAAAAATAATGCAATTTTTTTTGTCATTTGCTTTTTTTATTTCAAAATTAATATCTTTTTCACATTCAATTAAATTTATTGAAAAAGGCGCATACTTACCTAAGAATCTATTTTTAAATATTTCCTTATTACGCTTAATTATTTTTTTTGATGAGAAATTTTTTATCTTTGACCATAATTGATCTGAAATTGAAGAATGATGGGAATAAATATTTTTTTTTGAATACTTTTTTAATATAAAAGTTTTTTCATCCAAATTTGATCCAGACCAGTGAATTAAATCAAAATCTTTTTTTAATGCTAATATAAAAAAATGTAAATAATAAAAAAGATTTTTTTCAAAAGTAAAAACCATTTGGGTATTATCAAAAAATTTATGATTTTTAATTATTTCATATTCTGAAATAAATTTTAAAATTGTTTTTCTTAAAATAAATTTTTGAACTCTTGAATTATAATTAACAAAACCAACTTTATGAATTCTACAAAAATTTGATATAATCATCATCCCAACATCAAAACCATCATATTTAAAGTTATAAAATTGCTTAAAGTTATCAAGATTATTAATTTTTTTTGATAAATTTCTATTTAGTTGAATCGATCTATTAATTAAACTTTCAATATTTATATATTCAATATTTAACTTTTTGATTACTTTATTCAAAACTACGTTTTTAGACGTAGTAACAATTTTAAGTTTAAATTTTTTACCTCTCAATGAGTAAAAAGCAATTATCCAGATATAAAAAAAATATATTTCAAATTCATCTAAACAAATTAAAAGCACATTTTTAAAATTTTTATTTTTATTAATTTTAAAATATTTTTTTTCTATGACTTTGCTGTCAAATAAATTATTTTTATTTTTTAAAATATTTTTTTTTTTAAAAAACCCTCTAATGATCTTTTTTAAATAAAATTTAAAAAAATAGAATAAACTTAATCTGTTATCTAACATTTTTTTGAATAAAATTATTATATATGTTACTGTTTATTATACTTCATATTTAAATAAAAAATAATTTGTTAATAATTTGAAAAAGATTTTTTTTAATATTGTAATTCCTACAAAAAATAGAGCTAGTACACTACCTCTGACCATAAAAACACTAATTAATCAAAACTATGGTGATTATAAAATTGTGGTAGCTGATAATAATAGCACCGACAATACAGAAGCTATAGTAAAAGAAATGAATAATGAAAAAATTATTTATACCAATTCAAATAAAGATATTTCAATGAGTGAAAATTGGGAAAGAGGTCTTGATTTAGTAGATAATGGATACGTTACAATTTTAGGAGACGACGATGCTTTTGTACCAAATAGTTTAAATATACTAAATGAGTTTATTTCTAAAAATTCTGCTAATATTGTGTCATGGTTACCTAATACTTACTTTTGGCCAGATTTTCCCTCAGATAATAAAAATAAATTAATTCTTTATCATTTTTCAAGAAAAGTGGAATTTATAAAATTTTCAAGCTCAAATATTTTAAAACAAATACTTGATATGCAGACAATTTATTTGGAATCACCAATGATCTACAATAGTTTTATCAATATTGAATTAATTAAGTCTATAAAAAAGATAAAAAATAAAAATATTTTTTTTACTAATGGTATTCCTGATGTGTATTCTGGTCTGACTTTTCTTTTGCACACTAAATATTTTTATAGACTCAATCAACCAATAGGAATTAATGGTATATCCAAATATAGTGGTGGTGCTCTTCTTTCTAAAATGAATAAATCAAGAAATGAAATTATAAAAAACCATGAATTAGCTGATATTAGATCAGTACCCGCAATACCTTCTTATTACCTAGCATTATTAGATCCATTTTTTAAATTATGTGAAGAATTTAAAGATGAAACAAAAAAATATTTGGTAAATTTTTATTTTTTAAATTCAAGAGTCATCAAAGAAATTCAAAATGAAAATTATGATGATAAAAAAATATATTTAAGTGAATTAAAAGATTTTATAAAAAAATTGAAAGATAAATATAATCAAAAACAAAAAATAAAAATATTGATGTCACTTTTCTCTTTAAAAAAATATGAAACTTCAATTAGTATTGAAATTAATCAATCTGAAAATATTAAAAATATTTACGATATTTCTAAATGCATTGAGAAATCATTTAATGACAATAAATATAAAAAATATAAGATTTACGAGAAAATCATAAATTTTATTAAACAAATCAGAATATACAATATTTTATATACTATCCGAAATATTAATAAAATTTTTTAATTTACCAATTTTAAACTTTTAGAATATTTAGAAGGAATATTTTTTTTTAAATTTTGAAGTCTATTAGTTTTATGCCCTCGAAAATCATACTCAGAAAAGTTAGTCTTTTTAAAAAAATCAATTAATTCCCTTCCACCTTTTTCTAAGTTCCATTGAGGTTTATAAAAATCTTTTAGTTCAGTTAAAATTCTTTTAAAACTTACTTTATAAGTTCTTGGATCTACTAAATGCTCTTTTGTAAAAGTTAAACTGCAATTAGGTACAATCCTCTTTGCTGTTTCGGCCATTTCTCTTACAGTATAATTTCCATTTTCTATTCCAACATTGTATGCTTTTCCAGAAACTATTTCTCTAGGCGCCTCTACTCCAGAAATTATTGCTGAACAAACATCCTTTATATGAACTACAGGTCTCCAAGGAGTTCCGTCACTTTTGATTTCAATTTTTCCCGTAGTGTACGCGCATGCAACTAGATTATTAAAAACTATATCACATCTTAGCCTTGGACTTACACCAAAAACAGTTGATGGTCTAAAACTAATTACACTGAAATCTTTTGAATTTAATTTAAAAAGTTCTTGTTCTGCTTTCCATTTGGTCTTAGCATATTCAGTTACTGGATTTTTTTTACTATTATCTTCATCTAATTCCTCATCGGTTGATGAAATGCCATACATACTTTGAGACGAAATATAAATAAATCTTTTTACATTTTTCTTTTTACAAATATTTGCTAGTTTTAAAGTTGACTCATAATTAATTTGATAAGTTAAATTCTTATCAAACTCACCTAAAGGGTCGTTTGAAAGTGCAGATAAATGAATTACAATATCAATTTCGTTAATATCACTTTCATCAATATCTCTAATATCTTTTTTTATTTGTTTAATTTTTGAAACTTTATGTTTTAAAAAATTAGAGTCTTCAAAATAACCAATATCATACCCTTGAACAAAATAATTTTTTTCTAAAAGCATGTCTGTAAGAACAGATCCAATATATCCCAAATTTCCAGTTACCAAAATATTCATTTACTATATGTTTGTTATATTCTATAAGTTTTCCGATCTTCAAAATAATTTTATGTCAAATATAAACTTTATAAAAAATATTAGAACCAAATTATCAAAAATAAAAAATAAAGATATTAACTTGACTACTAATAAAATTCTTAATTTAAAAGAAAAAAATAAGATAATTTTAGCAGGCAATGGTGCAAGCTCATCAATTTCTAGTCACGCTTCAACAGACTTTACAAAAGCTGCTGGTGTAAGAGCAATAAATTTTAATGAGGCCAATTTATTAACTTGTTTTTCAAATGATTATGGATACGAAAACTGGATATTAAAGGCATTAGAATTTTACTCGCTTCCTGGTGATTTGCTTATATTAATTAGTTCTAGTGGCAAGTCTAAAAATATACTAAAAGCTGCTAAGAATGTAAGGAAATTAAAAATTGGATTAATAACTTTCTCTGGTTTTTCAAAAAATAACCCACTTTCGAAACTTGGAGAAATTAATTTTCATGTGGACTCAAAAAATTATAACGTAATAGAGTCGACACACTTAGTTATGATTTTACAAATAGTAGAAAATATTATTAATAAAAAAGGGAAATGAGAAAGTTTGCAGATAAAATTAAAAATGATTTTGAGAAAAATGGTTATGTAGTAATTAGAAAATTTTTTTCAAAAAAAATAATTTCTGAAGCGAAAAAAGAGATATTTTTACAATCAAAATCATTACTTGATGAAAAAAATAAGATGAATTTTAATGATAAAAAATTTGATATATTTATTGAAAACTCATTAAAAAAAGATCCTAAATTTTCATCAAAATTTTATGATATTTCAAAAAAATTCTTGTCGATGCATAGTTTTGTTTTTAACAAAAAAATTAGATCTTTGGCAGAATTTTTATTAAAAACAAAAAATATTGGTATTCTTAATAGAGCTTACGGATATCGTATAGATAAACCAAGTGACAAGAAATTTTTAACTCAATTACATCAAGATTATATTCAAAACTTAGGTGCACCAGAGGGTGTAGTATTTTATAATTCGCTAAAAAATGTAAAATTAATTAATGGTCCAGTAATTATTTACGAGGGTTCCCATAAGTTAGGTTTGCTAAGTACAAAATTAAAAAAAAATAAATTCAGTAAAAGTAGATCATACATTTTAGATATTTCTAAAAAAAATTTAAAAAAGTTTGCAAAAAAAAAACTTTTAATTAATGAAGGAGATTTAGCTGTATTCAATTTTTTATTACTTCATCACAGTTCATTTAACTACTCAAAAAATATAAGATGGTCTATGGTTTCAAGATTTTTTAGCTTTGACTCAAAGACAGGTAAACAAAAAATGTTTCCTGGAGGCTTGCAAGAATCAAACAAATTTGAAAATATCCACCCAGAAAAAGTAATATTTAATTAAAACATGCAAGTTACAAAATATATAATTGAATTTTTAATTAGCAAAAAAATAAAAACTATACCAGTCTACCAGGGTGGGGCTGTAATGAATTTTATTGATGAAATCGGAAGACATCCTAAATTAAATTATGTTGTTCCTTATCATGAGCAAGCATTATCAATGCAAGTTGATACTATGGCGAGACTTGATGGTTTTGCTGCTGGATTTGCGACAAGCGGGCCAGGAGCCACAAATCTTCTCACAGGAGTGTGCTCAGCATTTTATGACTCCATTCCATGTTTTTATTTTACTGGTCAAGTCGGCCAAATTCATTTGAAAAAAGATAGAGGAGTTAGACAACTTGGGTTTCAAGAAACTGATGTAGTTGAGATATTTAAACCAATAACCAAATATGCAACTCAAATTAATGATGCTTCAAAAGTAAGATATGAGCTTGAAAAAGGATACGAACTAGCAATGTCTGGAAGACCTGGTCCAGTAATTTTTGATGTCCCTTTTAATATTCAAAGAACAATAATCAATCCAAAAAAACTTTTAAGCTTTAAACCAAAAAAAGAAAAGATTTCACAATTAAATATCAACAAGATTAAAAATTTAATAAAAGAAATTAACAAAGCAAAAAAACCACTTGTTCTAGTTGGTGGTGGAATTAAAAGGGCAAATCAAGAGAGACCGTTTTTGCAGTTTGTAAAGAAATATAAAATTCCATTTGTTACCACATGGATGTCTCAACACCTAACCTCATATGACGAAGAACTTTACTTTGGATCAATTGGAAAAAACGGGCATAGATCTGCAAATCATTTAACTTCAAAATGTGATTTGCTTATATGCATTGGGCAAAGATTTGGCGTAAAAAATATTTTTGGTGAATTTGGAAAAAAAGCTAAAATAATTGCAATTGATATTGATAAAAATGAACTGAACAATGGCCTAGTAAAACCAAATGTTACTATTGAAATTTTAATTCAAGATTTCTTTTTAAAATTAAGTAAAAATCTAAAAATAAATAAAATCAATAAAAGTTGGATCAGTGAATGTAAGAAAGCTAAAGAAAATTTATTTAAAATTTTGATATTTAATAAAAATACTTCAGAAAGAAAAAGGTTTATTAGTGTTTATAAATTCTTTGATATCATTTCAAAAACTATAGATAAAAACAGCTTAATTTTTCCTGATGCTGGTGCTAATCAAGTATGGTTTTTTCAATCATTTTTGCAGAAAAAGGAACAGATAATTATAAACCATACAGGTCATTCGCCAATGGGGCATTCGATAGCAGCTTCAATAGGAGGTCATTACTCAAAAAAATCAAAAAATAAAAAATTAATTGCTTTTACAGGTGATGGTGGCTTCATGATGAATGTTCAAGAGTTAGAACATATCAAAAATCACAAAATTCCAGTTAAAATAATAGTATTAGATAACAGATCTCTAGGTAATACAAAATTGGGAACCTTACTTGCTTTTAATGGTAGAACTCATGGAAATGACAAAAAAAATGGATATTTTCCACCAAATATAAAAAAAATTTCTGAGGGATTCGGTATAAGTTATCATGAATTTTATAATGGTTCAGATACTAAGCTAATTAAAAAATTTAAAAAATTTCTAAAAGAAAAAGGACCTGGAATTTTTAGAGTTCATCTTTCTGAAACTCAAAATGTTGCTGAACTTCACGTTTTAACAGATAATAAAAAGAGGGATTACTTTATTTAATCCAGAAAAATTTTTTACTTTTATTTTTTTTTAATCTCAAATCAAAATCATTTTTTCTTCTAGGTATTAGATGAAAATGACAATGATTTATGGTTTGACCAGCGTATTTACCAAAATTTACACCTAAGTTAAAACCTTTTATTGATTTATCTTTAGCTAAGAATTTTTTTTTTAGTTTTAATATCAATAAAAATAATCCTTTTAGTTCATTATTACTAATTTCAAAAAAGGATTTAAAATGTCTAAAAGGAATTATAATTGTATGATATTTTGTAACTGGGTCTCGATCATAAATTGCAAAAACAGTTTTTGATTTTTTTATAATTCTCTTGAAAATTTTTTTTTTACAAAATTCACAATTCATATCTAATTTTTTTAAAAATTTTTTTCAGTGCATAAATCAAGCCAATTGAGCTATTAGTACTGGTCAGCTGCACGCATTACTGCGCTTCCACATCCAGCCTATCAA
>MDTC01035152.1_pt1 | contig 37824 bp, 26 predicted proteins | sample 811181 | NCBI WGS metagenome assembly MDTC01 (sample SAMN05326644, study PRJNA326480) | marine metagenome | isolation source: seawater | place: Pacific Ocean: North | collected 2011
AAATCACGCGGGCAAAAAGAGAGGTACTCCTTCCACGATTCGATTGACTCTACCGGCTGGTCATACCCCTGGGATTCAGCGACGAGGCGGATGCATGTCGTATGCTCGCGTAAGCTCGGGATCAAAAGCGGACGAACGCCGCGTTCTTTAAACGTAAATTGTCTACGAGGCGCCGAGCGCTCCCGCACGACATCTTGAAGTTGCTGAACGGCAGCTACCGATTTCACCTCGACTGCGGTATCGCCATCAAAGGCATCGACCGTCGATTCCGACGGCTGCTCTGGGTCCTCAGCAGCGCGAAGACTAGAAAAACTGAACGCGCTCAAACTTGGAGGCTGGCCTGTCCCAGCCGCATCGGTGTCGACACGTGTGTGACCCTGCTCAGTCTGCGTAGACTGGGACTTCCGTCGTTTAAATGGCCAAATCAAGACGTGGACTCCGCTCGGTCGGATACCACATTGAACTACATACAGCCCCTACTTGACAAGACTAGATTATCTAAGTTGGCTTGTGACCAGACGCTGTCTGAGCAAACATCGAATATTGTTGGCCATAGATGAGTTTTCCAGTACACCTGAAGAACCATTAAGCGCCTGAATTTGTGCGCGTAATCGAACCGGAAGACGAATTGTGACAGACCAAAAGCTAAATCCTAGTCGACTCATTGAATTGGCGACGGCGTATTGGGGTAGTGCAACCCTAATAGCGGCATCGAATCTCAATATTTTCACTCTTCTTGCTGAAGGAGCGATGACGGCAGAAAACGTCGGGCGCGCTCTTGAACTGGACCTCCATGCCTCGGATGCACTTCTCACAGGGTGCGTCGGATTGGAGCTGTTAACCAAGGATGGCGAGCACTATGTAAACACGCCAATGGCCGACGCGTTTCTCGTGAAGGGCCGCCCTGGCTACCTAGGGCCTGCCCTGGCTTACAATGGTGACGTCTTTAAGCTTTGGGGAACCCTCGCAGACGTGGTGAAACAAGGCTCCGCGAGTCAAGCTCCAGAGCAGTACCTGGGCGATGACGCCTCGAGAACCCGTAATTTCGTGTACGGAATGCATCATCGGGCATTGGGCATTGGCCAAGCGGTCGCCTCGGCCATCGATCTAGGTGGATGCAAACACTTGGCAGATGTCGGCGGTGGACCCGGTACCTACTCCGCATTGCTGACCGCGAAGTCCACAACTCTGAGGGCAACGGTTTTGGACCTGCCAGGTGTCGTACAGATCGCCGGCGAAATCATTGAGTCCATGGGTGCAAGCTCAAAAGTGAGCTGCCAAGCATTTGATTATTACACAGACTCCATGATGAATGGCTACGATGCAGCCTTGATCTCAGGTGTACTGCATCGAGAGCAGGCAGATGGAGCAGAGGCACTGATTACTAAGGTGGCTAAGAACTTAGACGATGGGGGCATTCTCTACATTTCAGACGTGATGCTTGATGACGATAGATCAGGCCCTTTATTCGGGACGATGTTTGCACTCAACATGCGCGTTCTTGCCCACAATGGTCGCTGCCATTCGGTCGCGGAGCAGACAAAGTGGCTAGCCAATGCTGGTTGCACGGTTACGCACGTGACTCAATTGCCCGCACCGATTCACTATACCGTCATCAGAGCAGAGAAAAACAAATGAAGTATATTTGGCTCTCAATGAGTCTGGTCATGGTCCTGTCATGCTCTACGGATGACGCGACGGTGACCCAAGCGACGAGCAAGACAAAGCCAGTTGTTGCGCCGTCGGTCAAAAAAGAGTCAAAAAAGACGACTGCAATGGCCAAGAAACTAGTGGCTGAGCCCCAAAAAAGAGCTAAAAAACGACTTAAACTCCCTCCGCTTGACCCTCCGCCGCGCCTGCCATCCCGGTACAATGCGCCCGTCGGCCTCAAGGTCGGTCCGGAGGATGCACCGCCTATTGGTCAAACCGCCCGAGTTGAATCAACTGGACCAAGAACAAATAAGGACTTTGAAGAAATTGCAAAAAGTACTGTTGAAGGAAAGGAGTCCAAAACGGAGGGAGCGCCCCCCATACAGAGACTCAAAAATGGCCGAGTTGCTGTGGGCCGAATCATAGTCGACCGCGAAAAAAAGCAGGTTGAAGTCCCGGCCCAGGTTGCCATGACGCAGGGTATCCTTGAATACTTTGCTGTAGGGCCCCTCGGCAAAGCCTACGAATCTGTTTTGACCAACCAAGGCCTCCCAAGCCAAGTCCATTTGGGCATGCTTCTGATCGGGTTGACCCCCCGCAAGCGTGGCGGTTCTCCCGTTGAGCTGTGGATTGAATGGGATGAGCAACGAGGTAAACGGAAAGTCAAGAAACGAGTGCGAGCCGAAGATTTAATGCTCCATCGTAACCTGAAGAAAAGTCCCCCTCCCCGTGTTTGGCGATTCTACGGCAGTTCTTTCTGGAACGGGCGTTATTCTGGTGATTCAAGTCATACGCTCATCAGTCTTATTCAGGATCCGAATGCGGTGATCGTGCTCGAGGATGACGCAGGCAATCCATATCGTGGTGATCATCTCGGCTACGAGGTCTTCAAAGAAAATATTGCAACGCGTCAGACGCCGGTGACCATTATCATTAAACCCGCCGAGACCAAGTAGCTAGGTCGCATAGAACCAGCGACCTACCCACTTCCCTGGGAAGATCAGGCAGACGGTGACAAGACCGAGTTGTGGGCATCCCACGGTGAACAAGACCGCCGCATTGAGAACAGCAATCCCCATAATGCCACGCATAACGCAGCCTCGGACATCCTTTGCATCCATTTGACGTCCCAGATAGCGCAGATTGGGACTCAACCAAAGTCCGCTGATCAGGCCGGGGTGCAACCAAGCCAAATCAGGCACATGTTCCGGTAGACTCGCGGAAACATACTCTGGAGCAAACCCAACCAAACACTGAATGACGATTAAAGCCTTTACAACGCCTGTGATGTGTTCGCTTGATTCATGACGTGCGATCCAAGTCAGCAGCAAAACGTGCGCAAAAATAAAAGCTGGATAGATGAGAACCATCGATAGGGTATCAAGAGCATTAGCGAAAGTCAGCGTGAGCGTGAAGCCGATTAGAAAATTCCCAAAACGACACCCTGCCATGAGGATGGGCCCGAGCAAAGTTTGCTTTAGGGGCGAATTATACAGATAGGTTAGAAGGATGGTCCCCAAAACGACAAATGCGGATAAACGGCCCACAGTGGCAGCGACCGCGACCGCCAAAACTTGGCAAATCAACACAAAAGTCCAAGCTTGTCCGTTCGATATTCGCCCAGACGGTAAGGGCCGCTCGGGTCGCAACTCTCTATCCGCTCGAATATCGAACAGGTCGTTGACCGCCATGCCAGAGCTGTAGACAAGGAGACTGGAGAGCACGAGCAACACGCACTCGGCAGCATTGGCAAAAGTATTGGTCGCGAAACCAACTAAGCCAATCCCCATCAACACGTCGGCGGGTGCGGTGAAGACAGCAGGTAGTCTGATAAGTTCGAGAAAAGCTCTCAAGCGAGTGTTCATACTCAATTCACTCCATCAACAATAATCTGGTTGTCTAGATTGAGCCCTCGAGCGGCTGCCCTGATTAAGCCGGCGAGAATGTGCTGAAATTGGTTTCGCCAAACAGTGGATCGGGTATGTGACCACGTATTTAATAAACGAACCGCCGCAAACAGATCGGCTTCATTGGTCACGCAGCTAAGCCAAAGGCGCAATCTCAATTGCTTCAGATAGTCATCTAGATCTCGAAAATGTACTGTCAGAATCGACAGGGCGTTGAGTACATCATCCGTGGGGCGAACCTGTTCGAAACGTTGCTGCAAGCGCGTCTTTAAGCCCGAAGATTGCGTCGATGTGATACCGGCTGACGGGTTAATACCTAAACTGTCATTGAAGCTGCCGACCACCTCAATGAGCCCATCATTTGTCCAACGACTCAAGAAAATGGCGTCACTCTTCAAATAAACACTGGCGAGATCAAACAAAAAGGTTTGTAAGGCCGGTGCAAGGTCAATGATCTCATTGCTCACACACACTCCATCCAGCTGCTTGAAAAAACACCACTGTGGAACCAGACCCACTTGAATTGAACCCAATCCGTACTCATTGGTATTTGACGCTAAGTACGGTGTCACACCTGGACAGGTATTGTAGACTGAGGGTAATTGCGAACAAAGCGTGTTGAGCGCTGACACGACCTCTAAATTACCAAGCCCGCTGACCGTCTGATCCTTGGTTTGCCCCTTCGGCAAGCCAGTGATCTCTATTTTTGGAAGGCCCTGATCCACGTACTCAGAACAGAGGACCTGGGCGATCAGTCCCATTTGACGGTGACGAAGATCTCCCGAGCCGTGGCATGCGTGCGCGAAACTTAAAATAGCATCCTGATTAAGGGGGTCTTTGAGCAGCAGATTCAATGCATCTCTCACGGTATCGTTGGCCGACCACTGCCTCTCAGAGCGTCGGGTTTCCTGTAACTTTTCCGATAATCTCCGCTTATCGCCCGGCTCCGTTGTCATGTGCAACGCGGCTTCGAGTAAGGCAGCTTGTTCATCTGTGGCGTTTTGTTTTCCAAGTGCATCCGCCAGGGACTCGTTCACAGCCGGCGAACTTGAGAATTCCGAGGCTGCACGGCGCAGACGTTCCGTCGCAATCTCATGGCGATTGTCTTCGTTGTCTAACTCTGCGAGTCGAATCCTCAGACGGACCTTCTGGTCCTCATCTACCGTCAGCGAAATCGTTCTCGTAAGGGCGACTCGCTCTTGATGCTTGTGCCCTGAACGGCGTTCAATATCGGCGAGACAATGCAGTATATCCACATCACCGCTATTGGCTTCGAGCTGCGTTTCTAGCCAGGTGCGCGCATTATCAAAATCATTCAATGGACCAGAATAAATCGCTGATAGCCGGAACACAATTGCCCGCCTCAAATCTAAATCCGACGTCAGCGTATGCGCTCGCGCATAGCTATTTACAGCGTCCGACCAACGCTCCTCGACAACGTAGTAATCAGCGACTGCCTGCCATAAATCTGGCTGTTGGCGTTGTTCTGCGAAGTGAGCAAGAGTCTCGATAGCCTGAGAGTTGCGCGACAGCCGACTGCTCAACGTGTTGACAAGTTTCAGAACGCGTTCGGCCGTACTTAGGCTTTTGGTTCCCACCGCAATCTCGAGCGCCTCGACTAATGTGTCCCAATCAGCTAATCGTTCAGCCTGAGTCTGGAGTCGTTCCAATAAGGACTCGTCATTTGGTTGGTACGTATAGGCGAGCAGCAGCGCCTTTAGCGCATCACGGTTCTGCCCCACGGACGTAAACCGTTCACTGGCATCCATGGCCACATCTGAGACCATTGCATTCGCTCTGAGTTTAGTCGCGAGCTCCAGCATTAAATGCGCCGAACGTAAGGGTTCGCCGGCCTTGTCAGCTACAGTTCGTAAATGATAGATGGGCAACCAAGATTCAGGCATTGCCTTAATGGAAGCCTCATAGCATTGTGCCGCCTGTTCCTCATGACCCGCCAATCTTAAAATCCGGCCCGCTTCAGACCATAGCCAGCCCCGTTCATCGTCATCCGCTCGCTCATCAAGCAAAACGTCTAGGTGTTTCGATAAGATCTCAACGTCAGCTGTTTCCAAGATCCAAGTAAGAATCCACTGTAAACCTTCCCCATTGCTCGGCTCCAAATCCAAGGCCTGCTTGACCGAGACATATCCGTTGAAGCTGTCGCCTGTTCTCTCGAAAGAGCGCGCAATTGCATTGAGATATGTCAGCCTATCCTTTCGAAGCATGTCGCCCTCGACGAGCCCCAGCAAACCCGAGCGACACGCGTCATCGTCGAATGATCGGAGCCCGGCTCGATGCTCATGAAAAAAGCACAGCCGTCGACCCGACTTATCTAACCAGCCCTGCCCAGAAAGCAATTTCGACGGCGGCTTGCCATCTCTGCCTCGAGCCGCATATTGACCCATGAGGGCGTAATGAAGTCGCTGAGGTGTCGATGGTGCCTGCTCACTTTGAAGGCGGTAATATTCCAGGTCTTTGCCGGAGTTGGTATTGCCCGCAATCAATCGCTCTAGGCCCAACCGTGCTGATACATTATGAGGGTTTCTTTGTAGCGCCTCGGACCAGAGTTCCGTCCCCTGCTCAGGCGACTGCCCGACGACATGATATCCAGCCAGAGCAAAATACTCACTGGCGTGCCGATCGGCTATACACGCGTTTGCAATGCGCGTTGCCCAGTCAGCAGCCCGCCTTGATTGTTTTGAATGCGCACACAAACGATAGCCAATATGGAGGCACCCTATGTCGCTTAACTTACAATCTAATGCGGCCGAGATGTGACCCAACGCTATTTCGTGCTCATCTGGCTGCAAATATTCACTCAGCAGACTCGTAAAACGTAAAACCGATGATCGCCGGTTCGGGTCGTCCATACGGTCGGACCGTGCCAACATGGACCTGTAAAAACACCTGGTTTGCTCGTCTGTTCCAATGAGTTCTGATGGTTCGAGTAGATATCCTAGGGGGTCATCGTACAAAACTGAGGGCAACTCGGCTGGAACCGACTCAAACCAAGTCGCCAAGAGGGCCACCAGGTCAGCACAGTCCCCGACGTCCTCGATCCCTTGTGCCACAAGACATGCACTGTATTTATAAAATAAGTCATTTGCTGCCGACTCATCAGATGTGCGGGACTTGAGTTCAATCAGACACACAAGCGGTGCTATAGAACCAGGATGCGCCGACCAAAGTTCTGAGAACAAAGCTTCGGCAGACGGGAGTTGATTTAATTTCGTCGAGAGGAGCAAGGCCAGCCGCCAAGTCGAAAGCGCCTTGGTCAAGGCGCCGCCACTGGCCATCATCTGCTCCAGCCAGACTTTGAGTCCGGTCCAGTCTTTCTGCGCTAGCATGGCCTGCTGAATTGCCCATTGCCCGACAGCACTCGACGCGTCTAAGGCAAGTACTCTCTCTGCAAGCTCACCGACTTCGCTTGTTCGCTCACCCGAGGCACAGCATTTGAGGAACAAGCCTTGCTCCAAGTAATAAAACACCCAGTCAGGCGATTCGGCGGTCGCCGCAGCTTTCAGGCTGAACTCGGCCGCCGAGACGAGGTCGCCTTCATCCAATGCGATCAATCCGCGTAACTCTTCATAGTAATGACAGCGAATCCCAGACCGCGTCAATTCGTCCAGATAGCCTGCTTGCACTTCGCCAGAGATAGCCTTGGTTCGAGCGGAGAAGCAAAGAGAATAATTAACCAGCGCTCGGTATTCAGCCTCGTGAATCTGAGACACCATGCGCCGCGCCGACCGATGATAGGCATCCCAGTTACCTGCGAAACTATGCGCTTGCAAGGCGCAATGGATAAGTCCGCTGTGGTTGTCCAAGTAGTCCTCAGCCAGCAAAAACTGGGCACTGAGTTGAGAGGCATGCCCAACGAATAAGCCATCTAGCAGGCCTAAAATGTTCTCTTCAACGGTCATCCGTCTGTCGATTTTATACACGTCAGAAGAGGCGCGGCTAGAGGCACTCTGCAAATCACATAGGCTCCCTATCCCATCTCTGAGTAGGCGAGCAACCACATGATCGTTGAGTAAATGAGCCGCCTTCCGAGTACACCTAAGGGCCTCTGCAGGCCGCTTGAATCTAAATAGGAAAATCTCTCCAAGCTCTAAGAGGGCCAGTCCGCGTTTCTCATTGGTCAGTGCCAGGCGAGCTTGCGCTTCGATGAAAGTGCAGACCATAGACCAGCGTTCCACCCGAACAAAAACGCGCCGTGCCATTTGAATCACGCGGTGACTTTTGGGATCACATACATAGCCAGCCTGTAGACAAACGATTGCGGCCTCATCATCGTTTAGCTCCGACTCAAAAATACGAGCCGCTTCGTAAAACAATGTACCGGCGTAGGCATCACTATCAGATTCTGATAGTTCAGCTATGATCAATTGTAGGAATTCGTATGCTCGTTCCCAGCTCGGACGATCGATCCAACCCGGTCGTCTAAACGTTTCAATGAGAGTCTTTGCATCGTCCACAAAGGGCGCCTGCGAGGGGGGGCCGACCGCATTAAACCCATCTCCAGTTTCTGATGCGCTAATGATAGGTGGGAGGCTGGCCATTGTAGACATCCAACGAGTCGTCTTCTGCTTGGGCTTTATACAGGATCTCAGCGTCCATTGCTGCCTCATCTTTGCGCAACTGTGCGAGTCTTTGGCGTCTCTCCAACCTACGCTGGCGCCATCCTATGATGAGGAGCACTGTACACAGCACGAATAGGGTCGTTGAATCAGCCAATAATGCGAGATAGCCCCACCCGCCCCTGATACTTGATCGCCACCCCATTTCCAATCGTCCCAATGCCATTCCATAGACCTGTTCGACTTGAACGGAGAAGGGTTCGTTGACAGTACGCATCCGCTTCAGCAGAGTCTGAAATGAGGTCTTTCCGTATTCATCATGTAGATACCCGATGAAATGAACAGCCTGCGCATAAGCGACCTCAGCGCGCGCGCCGTTAACGGGAAAACCACGATTCAATTCCGACAATCGAAACAACCTATCGGCCAGCGAGGCCTTGGTTAAAAGCCACACGCGATTGAGTCCGTCGCTTTCCGACTGCCAGACCGCCAGCCCTTCGCCAAACCACCTTGGTGCGATATTAAATCGGTCGACCTGCTCGAAGGCGATGTGACTCAGTTCGTGTACTAGAGTCTCGTGAATCTCTTCGATGGGCCCATCGGAATGGAGATAAACCACACCTCGCTTTGGATAAGCGAGCCCTTCCGCCCATTCGGGTGGCAGAGACTTCTGTTCTCGTAATGCGAGCAGTCTCATTTCGCTGGCACTTCGACCAATCCGAATCCGGATGTGTCCAGTGGCTGATAACCCTAACTGCTCAGAGACAGTGCGCATCAGGTCGGGCGTTTTACTCCTGACATAGGTCTGTACCGACTCTGTCCCCCGCTGCCCACTGACGTCCAAACGCAGCTGTGCGCGGCTGGCCAGCGGCATGAGACAGAACAGCAAAAAAATCATAAAAAAACGTCTCAAAACATGCACTCACTCGATTTATGAACCACCGGCCCCAAACAGCCAGCTTGGCGCAGCCCGCTGGTCATACACATCGTCACCTTGTCTTTGTCCACCCCAACGCCGACGGTTGAGCGGCCACATAATCAGGACATAGCCAGCACGTAATGGCGCCCCAGGGCCCCGCAGAGCTCTGACCGACTGAGCCAGATACGGCGCACCTGATTCCCCTATTTATTTCAGGTGGATGACAGCAAAAGGAAGTTGCCCTGTCTGTGGTCTTGACCAGGGGGATGCCTGTCAACGACCAGCACCTACCTGCGTACCGCGTCTAGAAGAGCCACTGGACTTTCTTTGATTAGTCGCCTGCCTGTCTAACTCTTCTTGAGCATCTAACAACCGTCTGTGACTCTCGACAACGGTCTTGATTTCGGAGACCAAGCGCGTTTTCTGCAATTTTAGAGCCCGGGATTCCTCGGACACACGGGCGAGTTCATTGCGGGCATCAGCGATGATTTTTTGGGCGTCAATTTCAGCCTGAGCCGTGATCAGTTCCGCTTCTTTCGTGGCGCTCTCACGAATTTCCTCCGTCATACGTCCGGCTGATGCCAGTGCGTCTCTAAGCTGGCTATCGTATGCTCGAAACTCGTCCAACTGTTTTTCCTGGCGCCTGATTTGCTCGTCGGCTCGCTTATTATCTCGAACCAGCTCTTCAAGCTGGCGCGAAACTTGGTTTAAGAACGAGCGTACTTCGCCTGCATCGAACCCGCGAAAGACAGTGGAAAACTCCTGTTGGTCGATATCTAATGGCGTGATCTTCATTGTCTAGTTCCTTCTTCCGCAAGTTCTTTCGAGCGTGAAGCAGCGGCGGTAACCGCTTGATTAATAACAGCTTCAAACTGACCCATGCTCAGCGCATTTAGGCCCGCAACGGTTGTCCCACCAGGAGACGCAACTGATTTACTCAGCGCACTGAGGTCGAGTTCAGATGTCTCAGCAAGCCGTGCACTCCCCTTTACCATGGCGATGGCCAGCTCTGTGCAGACGCTCGACTCTAAACCCAGCTGATGACCAGCCTGCACGAATGCAGCCATCGCCCGAAACATGAACGCGGGACCGCTGCCGACGAGCGCCGTACCCGCATGAAACTGTTCTTCAGTCTCGAGCCAAGCAAAGGCCCCCAGCGACTGAAATAAGCTTTGCACAAACTCGACAATGTCAAGTGGTGTTTTGTTGGAACAATAACCGACAGTCGCTCCGCTGTTAATTGCGCTTGCCAGGTTTGGCATAACTCGGACGACTGCACCGTCAGGATTGTAGCGGCGTAAACTGTGCGTCTCAATGCCCGCCATAACCGACAGGAGTATCTGGGATGAAGACAATGTCAAGCCCTCGATTACGTCGGTGTAATACTGGGGTTTAACAGCGAGAATAACCGTTTCGGCTGATTCAAAAACGGCCCTGACCGAAGCAGGCTTAATACCGTAAAGACGTCGGATGTGCTCACCCGACGACTTGGTTGCGACCATCACATCATTTGGAGAAACACAGCCGGCTAGACGCCAACCATCGAGAAGGGCTCTCCCCATGTTCCCGCAACCGATAAATCCTATTTTGGCACTCATATGGCGTTTAAGTTCGGCGTAATTAATCGAGCGGCACAGGCTTCAGAGTCGCCTTGCCTGCTTCGATCTCGACCAAGAAACGGACGCGCTTGCAACGAAACTCAGCCTGTAGACGGCTTGCATGATTCGTCAGCTGCTCGACAAAGCCCGGATACGGTATATTGTCGGCAGGTTGCCCGCAATCACGCAGAGCTGTCAGGTAGCGCTGGTAGACATTTTTAAGATACGTCTCTTCATCGTCCCGGATCAAACTGGCCATTTCCTTCGACATTTGAGCCATTTGCCCCGTATCGATAATGGATGTATCCACCGTTTCTTGCTCTTTGATCTGACTCGGATCAATGCTGTCGACGAAGAGATTGTCACTGGCCCAGTGCTGGGTGTGAACTTCACCATCATCTTCCGGCAGCGGTCTACCGGAAAGCTGGCACACCATAATATTGAGATTTTGGGCCATCTTTGATGCGACCCCAGTCCCATCGACTTCAAACCAGTAGTCTAGACCACCATTGATTATCTCAAGGACCCCCTTGTCGATGCTTCTGAACTGAGCATCATACTTAGAAAAGACTAAGAGGATGCCGATGCCCGCGAGAAAGGCGATGATGATAATAATGATGGGAATGATTAACAGGCCTTGGTTCACGTCTCGGAGTGCTGCGGAACAGTTGACGAGCACGGCGACGGTCGTCCCTTTTGACGCATAACTGTTGAGGGTCGTCCAAGAGACCTTGTACTCATCGCGTCCGAGGATGACATCGAACATGCCGCGGTCAGTCTTCGCCTCCTTCAATTTACTCTTCAAGGCTGTATCGAAGGCCACCTCAACCCGAGCGGGCAAACTGGAACTCCCTGCTGTGCGCCCGCCGATATGATACGCAACATCTGCCTGAGCAAACTGCTGTGCGCTTTTAGCAGCGGCAACCGCCAGGTTGTAGCCCACGATAACCGCTCCCAAACTGACGCCCGCAGTCGAACGAATGGGCGCCACGCTGACGGCCATCGGCCCTCCCCTTAAGGTCCAGACATCTTTGATGGCTCGGCCCGTCTTGACACTGGTCAATATGGTCGGAAACATTTTTCCATAATCTGCCGTCTTTCCGTATCTCGCAGCATCCTTCGACTCCGCGACGCCCTGCCCGCTATGATTAACAACCGCCAGAAAGTCAGGTGCTCCTGCCGCCATATGGGCCAACGAGTCAGACCGTCTCAGCTCTTGTTTCTCGGCCTTTAGTCGCGCATTCCAAACTAATATTTCTTCGTACACATCTTGATGGATTTTATAGGCAAAGTCCTCAATTGATGGCGGGTTTTCGGTCTCATCTCCGTCGCTGCTTGGGGGGGTAGGTTTGGCCGCCAATAAAGCTGCGATTTTAGGGGTCTGCGCAATGTTTTCAGCCCGTTCAAGAATGGCGTGATCTAAGAGAGACCGTCTCAATAAAACAGTCGCTCTCGCCCGGCTTAGCTGGGATTCCACGTCTTGTACTGCAGCCTTGTCGACCCGTGTCGTTACCTCGCCGTAGACGAGAAAGCCGAGACTGGTAAACAAAACGACAACAATTCCAATTAACTTGATTCGGATCATAGACTTTGAGCGCCTTCCAGTTTGGGCTTTAATCAAAGGACATCAATGACTCACGATGCGGATGCTATCTCGTCTCATTCGCATGAACAAGCGTCAAAAAGTGCGACAGCCCAGAAGTCCCCGCATCCTATTGGGTTTCTGGCAAAAACGACTACTTGCCCGGACGTGTCCAATGAGTAGTCTCTCACATGTTGGCACCAATTAGAAATATCGTCCGATGAAGAGGGCCAATTGTTTTTTAGTTTCTTCAGGCATTTTCTCTGGTGCCGTCATGATGGCCATCCCATTGGCGAGCGCTCGATGAGCGGGCCACTCTTGAGGGCCAATTGCCGCCAACTCACGACACACAGCGCGGATGACGTTCTTGGCATTATTTACGTTCTTGCGAATGGTTTCGACCACCGTCTCAACGGACACTTCGTCGTGCCCAGCATGCCAACAATCGTAGTCGGTGCACAGAGCGAGGGTCGCATAGCCTAGCTCAGCTTCTCTTGCCAACCGTGCCTCTGGCACATTGGTCATACCAACCAAATGGGCGCCCCAACTCCGATACAGTTCACTTTCTGCCCGCGTAGAAAATGTGGGCCCTTCGATGCAAACATATGTGCCGCCGTCATGGCCAACAACACCAACATCCTTAACAGCCTTGAGCAGGATCTGACGTAACTCCTCTTCAATGGGGTCGCCGAATTGCACATGGCCAACGACACCGTTCCCGAAGAAACTCTCGACGCGTCCCCGAGTCCGATCGATGAATTGATCAACACAGATGAGATGTCCTGGCTCGATCTCTTCTCTGAGTGAGCCGACGGCGGACACGCTTAACACATTTGTGCATCCGAGTTTCTTTAGACCCCAGATGTTCGCTCGATAATTGACCTCGGTGGGTGTGAATCTATGGCCACGACCATGGCGAGGTAAAAAAACGCATTTTATGCCCTCTAACTCGCCCCTAATGAACGCATCCGAAGGCTGGCCGAAAGGCGTCTCCAACTGAATTTCCTCCAGGGTCGTGATGCCGTCTATGTCATATAAACCGCTGCCACCTATGATGCCTAGCGTTACCGTCTCCATACTGCTGCTCCTAAACGTCTCCGGTTGGTCGTTCGCCGAGTTGGCCACACGCCGCGTCGATATCAAGCCCTTTTGTTGTCCGAATCGTCACCGTATACCGCTGACGGATCAGAATCTCTTGAAACTCTCTAACCCGATCATCCGATGGACGATCAAATCCCGTGCCAGCGAAGGGGTTCCAAGGAATGAGATTAATCCGAACAGGCAAACCGCGTAATAAACGCACCAGCTCGAATGCATGCTCACGTGAGTCGTTTACACCACCGAGTAAAACGTATTCCATTGTCATTTTTCGTCGGGGCGGAAGCGGGTATTCTTTTAAAGCAGCGATTAACTTAGAGAGGTTATAGCGCTTGTTGATGGGCATGATTCGGCTTCGAACTTCGTCGTTTGACGCATTCAAACTGATGGCTAGATTGACTGGCACAGTTTCCCCAAGCTTCTTAATCTCGGGGATCAAACCACTCGTACTCACAGTCACTTTACGATGGCTAAAACCCAGTCCGGCTGGATCACAAATCCGCTCGATGCTATCGACGACCCCATCGAAGTTGTGAAGGGGTTCGCCCATTCCCATGTACACCAAATGAGTGATGCGCGAATCGTCAGGCAATACAGACCGACCGAGAATCACCTGATCGATAATTTCACCAGGCGTTAGATGCCTCGATAAGCCCAAGGTCCCTGTGTAACAAAATTTACAATCCAGAGCACACCCAACCTGACTTGATACGCATTGAGTGAACTTTTTATCACCCATTGGTATGAGGACCGTCTCAACAACGGCACCATCATCAAGATGAACGGGAAGCTTTCGCGTCCCGTCTATGCTCTCAGCAACGCGTCCCAATTTCGCTCGTCCAACACAATATCCACCGTCAGTAAGCGCCAAACGCAAGGCCTTCGGCAAATTGGTCATTTCGTCCAATGACCGAGCGCCTTTACTGAAAACCCACTGATAGAGCTGTTCAGCTCGATATTTAGGTTGACCAAACCGAGCCATCAGTTCAGCCATCTCAGATAAGCTCAACTCCGTCAGATTGGTTTTCGGTATGTCTGGTCGAATGGACACCGTTGGTTAGCGCGCAGTCGAACGAACGACTAAGCTCGTCCGTAGGATTCTGTACCTCGAAAGAAGTAAGCAGTCTCAATAGCAGCCGTCTCCTCGGCGTCGGAGCCATGAACAGTGTTTACGCCGATGCTCTCGGCAAAATCTGCACGGATGGTACCCGGCGCTGCGTCAGCGGGGTTTGTCGCTCCCATGATCTCGCGATGGCGCTTGATGGCATTGTCACCCTCAAGAATTGTGATCACGACTGGACCGCTTGTCATATATTCGACGAGCTCTCCGAAGAATGGGCGCTCACTGTGAACGGCATAAAAGCCTTCTGCTTCTCCCTGTGAAAGCCATTGCATGCGCGTCGCAACGATGCGCAGGTCGTTTTTCTCAAACCGGCCAAGAATTTCGCCGATGAGATTCCGTCGGACACCGTCTGGTTTAATAATGCTTAGGGTACGTTCAATCGCCATGATGTTCTCCATGAAAAAAACGCATAAATCGCGTCAGTAAGGCCGCGATTTATGCACAAAAAAAAGCATTTTTTCAAGTAAATCAGGCGTTTGATGACAGAATTATGCAGATAGGTAGGCTGGAAGGGGCGATGGCACGTAATGCCACCGCCTTCCAAGCGGTTGCGTCAAACTGGTCTTTAGAGGGCGGCCTTAAGGGTTTGACCCATATCCGCTGGCGTCGCAGCAACCCGAATACCGGCCGCTTCCATCGCAGCGATCTTATCCGCTGCACTCCCCTTGCCGCCTGAAATAATCGCACCTGCATGACCCATGCGACGGCCAGGAGGTGCGGTTGTACCCGCAATAAAACCCACAACCGGTTTTGTCATGTTCTCAGCGACCCAAGAGGCCGCATTTTCCTCGGCCGTTCCGCCGATCTCGCCAATCATGATGACCGCATCAGTATCAGCGTCCGCATTGAATGCAGCGAGACAGTCGATAAAGTCAGTTCCATTAATCGGATCACCACCGATGCCGACGCAGGTGCTTTGACCAATGCCCAGTGCTGTTAACTGTCCAACCGCTTCATAGGTCAAAGTTCCAGAACGACTCACAACGCCGATCCGACCTTCACGATGGATATGACCGGGCATGATGCCGATCTTGCATTTGCCTGGGCTGATAACACCTGGACAATTTGGCCCTATCAGTCTTGAGTCGCTCGCATCAAGTGCCGCCCTGACTTTGAGCATATCCATTACAGGAATGCCTTCTGTGATGGCGACGATCAATTCAATCCCGGCACCGATAGCTTCGAGGATCGCGTCGGCTGCGAAGGGCGGTGGAACATAAATGACTGACGCATTCGCGCTTGTCTGCGCAACGGCGTCAGACACCGTATTAAAAATCGGGGCCTTGCCAAGAAAGTCCTGCCCACCTTTACCCGGTGTCACACCACCAACAAGATTGGTTCCGTATTCGAGCATTTGCTCGCAGTGAAAACTGCCGGTCGCGCCAGTAATCCCTTGGCAAATCAAACGTGTATTTTCATTAACCCAAATTGCCACAACAGTACCCCTTAAGCCTGGTTTCCGATGGCAGCGACGATCTTGCGCGCGCCGTCAGCCATATCATCAGCAGGAATCAGCGCTAAACCGCTCTCTGCCAGTATTTTTTGACCCAGTTCGACATTGGTTCCGGCCAATCGAACAACCACCGGAATCGTGAGCCCAAGCTCTTTCGCGGCTGCCACAACCCCATTAGCGATGATGTCGCACTTCATAATGCCACCGAAGATGTTCACAAAAATGCCGGCCACGTTTGGATCACTCAGAATAATTTTGAACCCAGCCGTCACCTTTTCGGTTGTGGCGCCGCCGCCGACATCAAGAAAATTCGCCGGTTCAGCACCGAACTCTTTAATGATGTCCATCGTCGCCATAGCCAGTCCGGCTCCATTGACCATGCAGCCAATATTACCGTCTAAGCTGATGTAATTAAGATCGAACTTGCTCGCCTCGACCTCTTTCGCATCCTCTTCCTCCAAATCTCGCATCTCAAGGAGGGTTGGGTGCCTAAATAGCGCATTGCTGTCGAAGTTGATCTTCGCATCGAGAGCAATCACATCACCATCACCTGTGATCAGTAGCGGATTGATTTCGGCGAGTGAGCAATCGTTTTCTACAAATGCCGTATACAAGGCCTGCATGAACTTCACTGCTTTGCGGACAGACCCGCCCTCGAGTCCGAGACCATAGGCGAGGTTTCTGGCCTGATAGCCGGCCAACCCAACGGCAGGGTCAACCCATTCCTTTAAAATCTTCTCAGGATGCTCGGCTGCAACCTCTTCAATCTCAGTGCCGCCTTCGATGCTAGCCATGAAACAGATTTGACGCCGGTCGCGGTCTAAAACGACACCCAAGTAAAGTTCTCGATGGATATCCGCACCTTCTTCGATATAGACCCGTCGCACAAGCTGGCCTTCCGGCCCCGTCTGGTGGGTGATCAACTGCATACCCAAGATTTCGTTGGCAAGGCTTCGGACCTCTTCGATGCTACGCGCCAACTTAACACCCCCGCCTTTACCTCGGCCGCCTGCATGGATTTGAGCTTTGACAACCCAGACCTTGCCTCCGAGACGTTCAGCAGCGTCAACAGCTTCATCGGCCGTGAATGCAACATGTCCACGGGGTACAGCAACCCCATAGTTGGCTAGTAATTCTTTCGCTTGGTATTCGTGTATCTTCATCTGAAGCTTTGCTCCACGCCGGTGCAGTTAATGAGTTCGAACCACTCTAGACTGAAGATTGACTAACTGGTTTTTGGGATCCAATCAAGGATCAAAAAGTTGTAAACGTCATAGGAACAAATCTTGCTCAGGTAGTGGGATTTATAGCAGGCGCAAAAACGGTCACGCGCCGCGAAGTGTTTTTCGCATCTTGCGTCTTCTAGAGAATGCGCTTTACATGGTGTCAAGATTATCGACTGGAACTGTCTCTTGAGTGACCAAGACAAACTGACGTCGGTCGTAAACCGACTAAAACTGCGCACAAAAGTCATCTTAATGCTGTTGATAGTCAGCTTGGGGCCACTGCTGACGGCTGGCTTCGTGAACGTCAATCGTGCCATGGATCGTGGTAAAAAGAATGCAGCGGATCACTTTGCCAACACAACCCGATTAACGGCCAATGCATTTAGTGACCTATTCGAACACCTTCAGTTTGAACTCCGCAGTATCGCCCGCCGCTTTCCGGCTGAAGATTTTGATGCTGCGGCCATCCAACGACAACTGGCGGCGCAACCAGGCTTGCTACCCTCTTTAGATCAATGGCCCGATGCGCCCTTTGTTTCATTTGCAGGTCGAGATTTCCGAACGTTCTTTCTGGCACTCCCTGATGGCGAAGTCTATTACGCGTATCCCTATCGAAATGTCACACGGCCAGTAAAACTAAGTGCCCACGATTGGTTTAAGAAAGGGCTCAAACAGGGGGGCATGATGGCCGGCCCCATTCCAGCGCTGACCGGAACGAAAGGGTCAGCCTTAGTGGTCGCCATGCCACTCTTTGACACGGATAAAGAAAACATCGGCTATATTGGCGCCCTCGTCGATACGCGTCGACTCCAACAGGTCATCGGCCGTGCGGAACGGGATCAGACATCAGAGAACCAAGGTTCATTTCTGCTCAGAACGCCCGACGGACTGATCATGGCCCATACGGATTCGAAACACGTTGGGCGCATCGCTCAGGGCGACGTCATGAGGACCGCAAGTGCCGAAACGATTGAAATAAAACGAGGTAAGAAAACCCTTTTGGTCGCCAATTGGGCGGTTGGTAAAAGCGGCTGGATGGTGGCCAGAACGGCACCGACTGACCACGTCTATCGCTTTGTGCATGCACTCATCCGAGTTCTGATCGTCGTGACTGTTCTGACGTTTCTATTTATTCTTTTACTGGCCGACTATCTGGCTGGGCTGATTCTAAGACCCATTCGCGAACTCGAGCGTGGCGCACAGATGATCGGCGCGGGCGCTCTCGATTATCGGATTGAATTAGATGCCCATCGCGCAGATGAACTCGGGCAATTGGCTCGTTCATTCAACTCAATGGCCGATAATCTCCAGGATACTCAGAGTCAGATTAGGGCCTATGGGCGCAGTTTAGAAACAGCAAATCAAGAGCTTGATGCGATGGTCTATGCCATTACACATGACGTGCGCAAGTCCTTGCGAGGGATCAGCTCCTATACCCGCTTCCTCGATGACGACTTTGGGGAAAAGTTGGGCGATAATGGACGTGAGATGCTCAACACGATCTCGGTGAACGTAGGTCGAATAACCCAACTGACGGACGATTTAGTAAGCCTTGTTAACGCCGAGCGCGAAAAGGCCGAAAATGAAGAATTCGAACTAGGAGACATCCTAGGTGATGTTCGGCAGCGAGCGTTAGAACGCTATCAGGGCGAAGTGCTTTTATGTGGTGACTTGCCGGTACTCCTTGGCGACAAAGCCCGACTGACACTTGTATTCGACCATTTGGTCGAAAATGGGCTCAAATTTAACCAACATACCGTTCCGTGTGTTGAATTCTCTGTCCTCGATACGGGGATCGAATACCGTCTAGATGTGACCGATAACGGCATTGGCATTCCACCGAGCGAACATGAGAATATCTTTGCCCTGTTCGCGAAACTACACCCCAACGAAGTGTACCCTGGAAGCGGCACGGGGCTCAACATTGCACGCCGAATCGTCGCCGACCATCGGGGGCGAATAGACGTGTCGAGTGTTGATGGGGGCGGCACTCGCTTTTCGATCTTTCTGCCGAAGGATGGGTCGCGGCTCACATCACCCGGTTTCCGAATAACTGGCGATGGAAAGATAGAACCAGTTCGTTAAATGCCAAAGGTCTGATATGGTGCCGCCCGATACATTTAATTGGAGCGTCTCATGGGGCTTTTCGATATTTTTTCAAACAAACCGACACCGTCCAAAATTGAAAAATTGGCCAAGAAGATGCTCAACGAGCATCAACAGATCCAGATCCGACAAGAGGCCATCGATGAACTGGTGAATTTTGGCACACCTGAGTCCATCGGGGCGTTAGTCCGAAGGCTGGGCGTCAATTTCAAAGACACCATCAAAAATGAGCAGGAAAAGAAATATATAACCAAGGTGCTTGTGGAACACTTTGGGCCATCGTCCATCGAACCGATGATGCATCACATTAGAACCGCCCAAAATATTTCGTCGGTCATTATGACACTCGCGAAAATCATGCCTGAGGATAAGCTTGTCCTGTTTCTCCTCGAGACGCTGGGACAGTATCAGCCAGACGACCACCGTTCCATCGAGCCTCGATCTCAACTCATCGATGCCCTGGGCGACCACAATCATGATGAAGTACTGCCCGCTCTGCTGCCCTATCTGATGGACCATGATGACAATATCAGGATCAAAGTAATGGACGTGATCGATGATCGCGTCGACAAGACCCACTCGGCATTCCAAGTGGTCGTCTCTGGGCTTTGCGACGTGTTAAAAGATACCTACGCCAGCGGGCGGATCACTCGGAGGGCAGCCTCAATTCTGAGCGACCGCGACACAAACCTGAGTAAACACAGTGCGGGCTTACAGGACTTCGTACCCGATGGTTACACTCTGGGGACAAATGGCAGGCTCAGTAAATCTTAATTGATAAGGGTTTGACGCGCGTTTTGTTAGCGATGCTCAAGTAGTTTCTGGATCGTCTGCGCATCGGCAGGGGGAAACTCGTATGTTTCCATTTCCTGTGGTGTGACCCAGCGCCAATCATGCACACGTCTAGACTCGATCCCGTCACTCAATAACGCGCATCTGTAAACGCAGAAATCGAGGGCATAGTCTTCATACTCATGCTTGATGAACATGGACAGCTGCTGGACTGATATCTGAACATTTAGACGTTCCGCGAGTTCTCGAATGAGGGCCGTTTCATCGGTCTCCCCCTCCTCGACGCGACCGCTCGGAAATTCCCATAAAAGTGGAAGGATAGCCGACGGACGACGTTGCGTAATGAGAAAACGTCCATCTCGTTCAATCTCTGCGGCTACAACGCGTATGGTTTTGCGCTCAGACAAGGCGATACCTCCAGCAATCCAATGTGCGAACCTTATCTAACTCACGGGCTATCTGCCAGCCAAAGTGTCTTCGCTGGGTAAATAAACGACATGACCAATTGTACGGTACTCGTCCCCCGCTTAGAGTTTTCTAATGCGGTCGGCGACGCTTTCGACCTCGAGGACTCTCATTCCAAAGTTCTCGTTGACAACAACCGCTTCACCATGGGCTATCACACGGTCGTTCACGGTGAGGTCAAGGAGGTCTGTCGCAAGATGGTCAAGTTCGACAACACTGCCCTGGCACCAATTCAGAATCTCGCCAACCGGCATGCGCGTCCGGCCGATCTCAACCTGAACTTTGATGGGAATATTCAGAATCATCGAGAGGTTCATCTTGCGCTCGTCATCAGAGCTTGTCGTCGAACCACCGGATAAGTCTAACCCAACACTCGCCTCCGCATAAGTCACGGTCTCGACCTCGTCTGCGCTCTTTGGCGCGTCCTCTGAAGTCTCCTCGGTTTGAATCTCTCCAAGCAGTGCATTGAGTTCGTCTGGTGATAATAAGTCCGCCATGGTCAGAGTGTAGCAGAGTCTAAATGTTTGAGATACTTTTGGTGCAGCGGCCAGACCATTTCTGCATCGCGTCTGACGTGCATCTGTGCGAAAGTTTGCTAATAGAGCCCCCAAGCGTAAGCGAAAACACCACCGACTCGGACTGATTTGCATGTATGTGACAAGCACACTCAGAAAGCCCATCGATCCAGATGCATTGCAGACCTATGCCGACTGGTTCGGGCTGAAGGTCCGAATGGATCGCCCGCTGCCAAACGATGAAGTGGGGTTCGTGATCGAGGGCTGTGGCGTTCGCCTGGAAAGCCCCGGGAGGAAAGGTCAGCTATGGCACCCTGGGCTCGCATATCGCCGCATCAAACACGGCGTTGATGCACTCCGAAAAGTGCTGGCGCTCCAGTCGGGAGACCACGTACTCGACTGTACTCTCGGTATGGGCCACGATGCGCTGGCCGTTCTCGATGCGGGCGCTGTAGTCACAGCATTGGAGATCCAGGCACCGATGATCTTATACACGATGACCGGCGTCTCTCGCTTTGCACCCGCACTCGCAAAACGTCTGCACGTCAGATGCTGCGACTATGACGCATTTCTTGAGACAGCGGATAGCAATCGCTTCGACCACGTCTATCTGGATCCCATGTTCCCCAAGGCTCAGTACGAAAAAGCCAATGTCACGTGGGCCCTACTGCGCACCTTCACCGCACCGCAAAAGCGTCTGGATGAAAAAACCATAAGAAATGCTGTACGTGTCGCCAGGCGTAGCGTGGTATTTAAGCTAGCGCCGCACGAAGGAGTACCCGATTTTGATACCCTTCCGCAGCCAGAAATCGTCGGTTCCAAGCGGCAACAATATGCACGTTGGACTGTACAAGGGAGCTAAGATGTATCGCCTCAACGGCCGAGTCTCGTTTTGTCTAAAATTGTTTGCAATTGCGATGCTCTTGTCTGCGTGCACGTCCATTGGCCAGCGACGGGTCGATGGCTATGGTGGCGCAGAAAAAAAAGTGACTCAAAACGCCGTCGTTATTTTGGTCATTGAAGGGCTTAATCCATCGACTCTAGAAAAATACCTAAAAACACTCGAGCAAAATGCATCCAATCCGTCTTGGCCATCTGGACTTGCCAAGTTGGGCCGGGACAACTTCCGATTTGGGCTCGCGGATCGAGCCGAGACAACAGCGCCGGCCACAGCCTTGAGCGCAATGGCGACTATCGCAACGGGGACCTACCCCGACCAGCATGGCATCGTTGGTGATCAATTCATTGATCGGACGACGACAACACTCTGGCGTCGACTCAGTTTGGCGACGGCCAATCAAGGGATTGGCTACTGGACGGACGAGCGTGGTCAGCCAACGACTCAATCTCGAGCAACCCTAGTCCATTCGATGCTGCAAGCACCCACCTGGCTATCACAGCTCTCAAAGAGCTATCGAGTTAGCAGCCACTATTTCCCCTTCGGACATGGAGCTGCTTGGACTGTGCCAAAGGCGATACGCGGCGGGGTCTTAGCCGTTCTGAATCATCCAACGGCAACACTGGCAGTCCCCCTGCTCGATAGAGCGAATGCCAATGCGCTGACGCAAGCCCTCACATCCGGTGACTCGGTTATTTTGAGCCATTTTAGAAGCGTCAAGGCCATCAGCTGTTTCCGAGAGAATGTGAGCTGTGAGGGGCAAGCGACCAAGCTGGGTCACCAGCAGCTACAGGCCCTCAAATCTGTCGATGGTCTCCTTTACAAGGCACTGAGGCGCTATCAGCGAGCTCAGCCAACGCGCTATGAGAAAACGACCTTCATGATCGTCGGAACCCACGGTTTAATCGACCGAACGCAAGGGATCGAACCGGATACAATTCATATCATCGATAAACAACGGCTGCTCGACCATCTTGGTACGCAACTGCCATCGCGCTGTTTTGACTGGTTTATCGATGCAACGGACGATCGCGTTTACTCTACGGTCTTAGATGCAGGAACTGCACGCTTTTACCTGCCTAAATGTAGGGCTGGAGATTGCGAGGCGCGACGAACCGCCCTGGGCTGCCTGACGGCTGCGGCTGAAAAGATGGCGAGTAATACCCAATGGTTATCAGGCGTCGCCTGGGACCCGGCCCTTGGTCTTGACGATCAACCACTCTCGAAGCGATTAGAAATTCGTTACCGGCCTAAGTTTCTGTCAAATCAGCCTGAACATCGTCGACTGCGACTGGAAAATAAAATTAGAAAAAGCTTCACTTCAGATCCCCAAAGCCGTTCGGGCGATGTTGTTTTCTTCGCGGCTGAGCGTTGGCTTTTCGTAGACCGAGAGCGGGATGGACGAGTCGGCTATGTTCACAGTGGTGGAATCAATTCGCAATCCATGCGCATCCCGTTTTTAATCGCGGATCGCCGGCTCTCGGGTGCAACTATAAACGCCCTGCGAATTGCACCTATCGAGCTGGCAGACATTGCACCAACGACCTTATCCTTGCTTGGATTGGATTCGTCATCCTACCCTCGCCCCCCAATCCTCAGTTGGCGTAATGAACAGACTAAGGTCCTTGATTTTGTCCAATCAGACCGAACGATCCAATTGGGCGAAGCCAATCCAAAAACAGCCTTTTTCTGGACAGAGCAGGACGCGCATGTCGAATTGGGTGTCCAAGAGGCCGGCCACCATTGGCCGCCCGATGAACTCAACATTATGTTCGGTGACGTCATCCATAAATGGGACCCTGATGCGGCCAAGTTTACAGACGGTGCCCCCTGCACCTACACGTCGACTAAAGCACGTCGGATATGGAGCTGCCGGTTCAAAAAACGATCTCAGACAGTGGGATCAACATGGGCAAAGGTAAAGCGTTCGCCAGCCACAGATTCCGACAAGCCATTTGTACGTAAGCAAGAATTCGTCTTTACGCCCTCTGCACCAACACTCAAAGAGGCCGAGTTACTTTGCGCTGATCAAGATGAAATCCGAGTTCGGATTAACGCTCAGGACCCATTTGGCCTAACACGTATTAGTGCAAACTTTCAGACACACGCGTCTGAGACCCTCAAGGAAGCGATCTCATTGCCCGTCGAAAAGATGCTGTCCTCACCAAGCCATGGACACGCAGATTGCCAGGCTGACCCGTTGAAGACCTGCGTTGACACCAAACCGCCGAAGTCCATCTCTGGCGAGTACACATTGCCCATCGAGCGGTTGCATCTAGGAACAATAGAGTACGCAGCATCACTGTTAAAAACCGAATCTCAGGATGGCCAGCGCACGGGTGAACGACATGCTTCACTGGTGCCAGAATCCATTTCTGCACAGAGACCGAAACTGGCGTGGCTCACACTCCATGTCTGTAATCGCTTGGGACACTGTTCGTCAAAAGCAATCACCACCGATACAAACTACCTGAATCGTTTGCGTGCCGGATGTGATGCGACCGAGCCGAACGCTCAGTAGGCTCAACAAGCCGAGACAGTTCTCCCACCCTTAAAACAAAGAAAGCGACCTGGTATCACCAGATCGCTTTCTTGAATACGCTCAGCGTGCGTCAGGACTTCTTGTACTTCTCACGAAGGTCTTCAGCAACCTCGTTAGGGACGCGAGCATACTTGTTGAACTCCATAGTGAATTCAGCCTTACCCTGCGTGGCTGAACGGATGACATTCGAATAGGCGAACATCTCGGCCAAAGGCACATCTGCTTCAACTCGGGTAAACCCGTCTTCCTCGGTGGTTCCCGTCACGATACCGCGACGTTGCATTAGAGTTCGTACAATACCGCCTTGAAATTCCGTTGGACCTTCCACGGAGACTGACATGACGGGCTCCAAAATGACGGGCTTTGCACGGTCATATGCATCTCTAAAGGCACCGCGAGCGGCTTCTTGGAATGCGACGTCAGAGGAGTCGACCGCATGCATATTGCCGTCGTTTAAAACGAACTTGATGTTGACAACAGGAAAGCCGATCAGACGGCCCTTCGCCATTTGAGACTTAAACCCCTTCTCAACAGACGGGATGAATTCCTTAGCGATAACACCGCCGACGATCTTTGATTCGAATTCAAAATCCGCCTCTTCGTTTGGCTCAATGTGTCCAAGGATCCGACCGTATTGACCAGAACCACCCGTTTGCTTTTTGTGGGTGTAATCGTAATCAGCCAAACGGCTGATGGTCTCACGATAAGCAACTTGGGGAGCCCCAGTCTCAACCTCTGCGCCATATTCGCGCTTCATGCGCTCAATGTAGACTTCCAGGTGAAGCTCACCCATGCCACAAACGATGGTCTCACCACTTTCCTGGTCAACATAGGTTCGGAAAGTTGGGTCCTCGCGAGTGAAGCGAGAGAGCGCCTTTGACATATTGATTTGGGCCTTACTATCAACGGGCTTAATCATCAGATTAATGACGGGCTCAGGCACATGCATGGAGCTCATTGTCCAGCGGACTGTACCGTCAGTAAACGTATCACCCGATGAGCAATCAACGCCGAATAAGGCAACTAAGTCGCCGCCACAGGCCTCTGTGATATCTTCCATCTCATTTGAATGCATTCGGACCAACCGGCCCACTTTGACCTTCTTGTTGGTACGTACATTCCAAATGAACTCACCCTTCTTGAGCGTACCCTGATAGATCCGAACATAGGTGAGCTGACCATAGCGGCCGTCCTCGAGTTTGAATGCCAAAGCAACGAGCTGCTTTTCAGGATCGTGGCTCAAAATGAGTTCTTGCTCATCATTGTCTTGGTCAAGAGCCTTATTCTCAACTTCGCGAGGCTCAGGCAAGTAGGCCAAAACGCAATTGAGTAGGGATTGAACACCCACGTTCTTGTATGCTGAACCACACAAAACGGGCGTAATTTCGCGAGCAACAGTTGCCTTCCGAATGGCTTTTGTCAAAACCGACTCGGTGACGTCCTCCATTAACATGGCTTCCATGAGATCGTCGTCATGCATGCTCACGATGTCGAGCATGATCTCTCGATACTCTTCAGCTTGAGCGAGCATATCTGCTGGGATGTCCGTCTCGGTGATGGTCTCGCCATTGTCGCCGCTGAAGGTTCGTGCCTTCATCTTCACGAGGTCGATGTGACCCTCGTGCTGATCTTCTAGGCCGATCGGCAATTGCAGCATGACAGAGTTGTGACTCAATTTGTCCCGCAACTGCTGACAAACCTTGACCGGGTCTGCACCACTGCGGTCGCATTTGTTGACAAAGGCAATGCGCGGTACGTTGTACCGTTTCATCTGGCGGTCGACCGTGATCGACTGACTTTGTACACCAGCAACGCCACACAGTACGAGAATCGCTCCGTCGAGAACACGCAGCGCACGCTCTACCTCGACAGTAAAGTCAACGTGGCCCGGTGTATCGATGATATTGACGTGATGATCGGCCCACTCGCAATGAGTTGCCGCAGATTGAATCGTGATGCCACGTTCTTTCTCCAGCTCCATGGAGTCCATTTTTGCACCGACACCATCTTTACCGCGTACCTCATGAATTGCATGGATACGGTCAGTGTAGAATAAGATGCGTTCAGTCAAAGTGGTTTTGCCCGAATCGATATGGGCACTGATACCAATATTTCTGACCTTCTCTAAATCCGTAATCATCGGGACCTCTCTGTCGTCGACGAGCGTATTTTGGCGAAGCTATGTGGCAACGCAGAAGCACATTGCCAGGACCACGCCACTTTCAATAAAAAATACCCTTCGCGGCGCGCAGTGTACGTATGACCAAGATTTTTTCAAGTCTTCAGGCGCATTTTCCGCAAACTATTTCATATTTCGACCTTCAGCTCTTGACGTGACCACTGGTGTTACGGATTGTGCTGTCATGACACGACGACCAAAATCAGGCCGAAGACGGCCGCCTAAACAACACGCCGGCGAGCGCTTGCACGGGCGCGTGCTGGGGCGTGTCGGGCCGGTTTTCCTGGTTGAGACAACCACTACATCACAGACCACCTGCATTGCACGTGGCGCTGGCAAGACGGCCGTTGTAGGTGATCGAGTCGAATATATCGCGGACATCGATGCTGAGTTAGCGAATGGCTTGATCGTCGGTGTTCTAAATCGAAAAAGTACCTTAGCGAGACGTGACGCCCTCGGACGGAAAAAACAGGTTCTGGCCGCCAATTTGGATCGCATCTTCATCGTCAGTGCGATCGAGCCAGAACTCCGCGAAGGCCTCATCGACCGCTACTTGGTGGCGTCGGAGACACAAGACATCGAAGCACATATTGTTGTCAACAAGACCGATCTGCTCACAGCAGCCGAGCTTGATGCGATCACGCTTCGCTTGAGACATTACGACGCCCTTGGGTACCCCGTTCACTATGTGTCAGCCAAGTCTAACTCCGGTCTTACAGCATTGGAGACGGCCCTGGCTGATTGCGTGAGTATTCTGGTCGGACATTCCGGCGTTGGTAAAACAAGCCTCATCAATTCCATTTGCCCAGGTGTGAGCGAACGCGTTCAAGCTGTCAGCGATGCGACAGGGCGCGGCCAACACACAACAACCACATCAGCCCTCTACAAACTTCCAAAGGGTGGTGAAGTTGTGGATAGCCCAGGCGTTCGCAGCTTCGGCCTGTGGGGCATTACAGCAAATGAGGTGAAAAACTACTTTCCCGAGTTCGTCGAAAAAAGTGATGGGTGCAAATTTGCTGACTGCCAGCATATCCATGAACCAAAATGCGCGATTCGAGCCGCGCTCGAAGAGCAAACCATAGATGCCAAACGCTACCAATCGTACCTGAACATCAGGCAATCCTTACTCGATGAAGGCGCCTAGAAACGAATCATGCACACACCGAATGATGACGAATCTCTGGACATTCTCAGCAATCGGCTGAAAATCCTGCAGCGCAAAAAAGGCCATCGTGCAACCTCCGATGATGTCCTATTAGCCTGGGCCGCTCTGGAATATGGTGGTCCATCGACACGTCTGCTTGACCTGGGAACCGGCAAGGGAACGGTGGCCCTTTTGGTCCTCAGCTGCCGGCCTCAAGTCAGCGCCGTGGGCGTCGAGGTCTTCCCACAAAGCGCCGCTCTTGCAAATCGAAACGCGAGTTTAAACGCCTTAAACGACCGTTTATCAATCATCCAATCGGACTTACGCCATCACCATCGGTTGGCTCATTTAGAGCAATTTGACGTGATCACTGGAGCGCCACCATTCATGCCCGTCGGATCGGGCCTTCTTCCGCAAGACGCCCAACGAGCAGCTGGGCGTTTCGAGTTAAATGGCGGCGTTGAGGACTATTACGCGTTGGCCGTAAAAAACATCACATCGAGAGGTTCCGTTATCGTCCTTATGGATGGAGCAGGCGCCGACCGAAATGAAGCAGCCGCACAGGCGAGCGGACTCTGGGTACACAATCGGCTGGATGTGGCGCCACGACCGAAGCGACCAGCCACCTACTCGATCACTGTGGCCCGCGCCTATCCCGGCGTCAGAAGCCACACTCATCACGCCATGCGCGACCCCTCCGGCTCAGCGTGGTCCACTTGGTACCAGAGGGTTCGTCATAAATTGGATCTGCCTACATGAAGTTAACAAATCACTCTGGGACCATTGGGTTCTTTGTCCTTTGGTTGGTCCTTGCCCTCGGAGGTCCAGGTCAAGCACAAGGTCAGCTGAACACCTATTTTGTTGGCGATACAGCCGTTGAAATTTCGGTTTCGCCCCAATGGTGGCTGGTTGACGCAGATTCTCTTGACCTGGATGAAATCAGCAAGGCCACGAATTGGGGAGGCATCGACCGTGTAGACCACTTGATCCCCAAGCGATACGCCGTTAAATTTGCCAGCACTTTGAGTAAAAATGATCAGGCCAACGCACTGATCGACTTGAAGAAAGCGGGTTTCATTCGCCGCAGCTGGCCCGCTTTCGAACGTTTTGGAGGCGTCGGATTCTTCGATGACCGGCTGGTCTTTCGCGTGTCAGGCGCGCCATTGTGGCAAGAGTTGAAAAACCTCGGTTTGATAGATCCACGCCCGACGCCAATCAGCGGAATCTGGAGTGGCCGGAGTGCAGATGGAGATGCGATCACCACGGCTAACCGCATCAGAAATACAGCCGGATTGACCTGGGCTGAACCCGACCTGATCAGGCACGTCCAATTTGACATGACACCCAATGATCGAAACTTTGCCGATCAGTGGCATCTGGAGGCCGATGACGATGTCGGAGACATTAATGCCTCCGCTGCTTGGGACATGACTTTTGGCAATCCCGACATTGTGATCGCTGTCTTCGACAACGGCTTTGACCTCGAGCATCCGGACCTCGAGCCCAACATCGTTGGTGGCTTTGATGCGGTTGATGGAGGCAATAACCCGACTGCCCCTTGCATCGAGACACCAGATGGCGCCGGGCCCTCAGGATCGTGTCCTCGAAACCGGCCCTACCGCGCCAGCCACGGCACGGCTGTTGCGGGCGTGGCTGCAGCGCGAGGCAACAACCGCACTTTGGGGGCTGGTGTCTGTCCAATGTGCGGCCTTTACCCAGTGCGACTGCTCTCAGGTAATGGCGTGAGAGCCGTCACCACGGCAACCGCATTAAATCAAGCAGAACAGGCTGGTGCAGCCGTTATTAACAATAGCTGGGGCCCCTCCCTAACCCGTTTTTTTCCGCTCGCTCAAGCCGAAAAAGAGGTCTTAAACCGAATTACAAAAGAGGGGCGAGATGGAAAAGGGGTCGTGGTGATTTTTGCAGCCGGCAATGACTACTTCACCCCTGCCACAGTCAATCCATATGCATCGCATCCGGATGTCATCGCAGTCTCTGCAAGTACGCGCATTGATGACTTTGCGTGTTACAGCAACTATGGACCCGTGATCAGCGTTGCCGCGCCCAGTAAGGGGTGTAATCGACGTGAACCTGGGCTTCAAACCACCGATGTGAGGGGCTTCGAAGGGTACAATTCAACTGATTTCACAACGGATTTTGGTGGAACCAGCGCTGCTGCACCGGTCGTCGCCGGCCTTGCGGGCCTCATACTTTCAGCAAACCCGGACCTGACAGCGCAACAGGTTCGGATCATTTTGGAGCAGACAGCCGATAAGATCACAGCCGATAAGAACGACTGGGAGGAGATCATTGGCGCCGATCTCGGCGAACTATTTGCCTATGACAAATACGGGTTCAGTCGGGGTTTTGGATACGGTCGGGTCAATGCGGACAACGCGGTAACGGCTGCATTAAATGAGGCACCCGACATCGGTGCCAGCTGCTCTAAGGCGTGCGGAGCATGCATCGATGACCGATGTGCCCCTACATGCACCACAAATCGCGACTGTCCCACCTCAAGCCAATGCCAGCCCACTGAAGGCGGAGGTCGAGCATGTATTCTCACCCGTCCCAGTCAGCGTCTGCCAGGCCAGCGATGCAATGATGAATGTGAACTCTGTGTGGACGCACCAGACTCGGACCTTCGACTGGTGTCCATCTGTACAGACACATGCACATCTGATGGAGATTGCGAGTTTGGCTTCGATTGCAGGCCGCTGGGTCCAGATCAGCCGAATGCCTGTGTTCCTGGAAACCAAGAATGCGGTAGCCCATGGGGCAGCGCACGGTGCCAGAGCGATGTCGTTGTAGAAGGCAATGGGGAGCTGTTCTGCTCGTGTGAATGTATTCCGAATCAACCCGCCGCATGCCCGGATGGTTTCAAATGCTCAAATGTCGTATGCGAACGGCAGCGCGGCGTCCTGCGTTGTGCGGCTGTCGAACAAGTCCTCCAAGCCAATTATCCACCGCAATGCGTACCTGACCCGGATGTGAGGCGCCCATGCGAAACACATCAAGATTGTTCCTCGGGCCTTTTCTGCATCGACAATTTCTGCACGCCAGATCGAGAAGAGGGTGGCTGCGACACATGTACGATGTGCCAGTCTGATGGGGATTGCACCGCTGGGTCAAATTGTGTCGACACGCCCAGGGGGCTCCGCTGTATGCAGCCATGTTCAGCGAGAGACGACGTGCCATGTCGAGGAACAATGGCGTGTACAAATATCCCGGGCCCACCGGGCTTTCACTGCGTCAACCCGGACTTTGATAGAAAGGGAATCTGCCCACGGGCATGGCGCTGTGAGCTAGACGGTCGCTGTTTCAGCGACGCTGATTGCGACGACGAGACTCCGTGCGTCGATCGACAATGCCTCGAAACGACCTCTGATGCCGGCATGGACCCTAACGACGGCGCCCTCGAGGGAGAAGATGCCTCCGCTCTAGACGCCAGTCTTGACGGCGGTATTGTCATCGTCGGTGGGACCGAAAGGGGCGTAAATGGAGGGGGCTGTGCGCTCAATGTGCACGGTGGTCCCCTTTCGGCCTGGTTCCTCTTCGCAAGCGTCGGACTGTTGGCCTGTCGCCGACGTCGTTAAAGGCCGGCGATGACTCGGGCTGGGGCCGTGATGAGAATCGCTTCGGCGACCGCTTTCGTCAGCGTACTGGCCAAATGCCGATTCTCTTCATATTCCGACGGAGGAATCCGTTCACAACGATAGCGGACGGTCTGGGCCACGACGATCCGACTCTTCTTTTTATCCACCTGGCGCTCGAATGCCAAGCATCTCGTCTCAAGCTTCAAGCTGCGCGGTAAACGCTCAACTCGAGCGCCCGCCGGTAATTTTAGCTCGACCGAATGCTTGAGCGTGCGTGGGATACCAAGGACGACCGGATACTGTCGGTCCTGAAGAACAAAGCCATTCGATGGTTTCCAACTGATTGGCAGCCGCCACCTGAGAGTCTTGCCATCGCGAGTCGCCGCTTTCTCACCAGTAAACATCCACTCAAGTACGGCGGGTTTGAAGACATCAACAACGTCGCGGAGGTCATGGGAGTCAATACGGGCGCTGGGGAGGGCATCCTGAACGGTCAGCCTGGTCAACAACCGTTTTAAGACATCGGGGTTACGAGCCGCTTTCCGTAGGTACTCTGCGCCGCGGCCATGAGCCGTTAAATTCACGCGGCCCTTCACATCGCCATTGGGTAACAATTCGGCCGTCACAGTGGTGTGCTCTACGTCAACGCTGGGGTCCTGAAAAGGGATCTGCCGCCAGGTGTGCTCTTTAGTGGTTGGACTGTAGACAACAGACCACGTCCCCTGGTCGTCATGCCGCAGTGAGTTGACATCCAGCGCGTCTACAGTCGGGTCGTAAAAACGGGCTGTCGCGATCCCTGTTTGCTTTGGAACATAGACGATGGCGTGATTAAACTGCTGCATTGGAACACTCTTGACGACCAAACCCGCGTCTCGTGTTCTGACCAAGGCGAAATGGACTTCGATGCCCAGCAGACGTGCCAAAGTAATGAACAAGACCGCTTTGTCCTTACAGTCGCCATATTGACGTGCAATGACCATCGGAGCTGGATGAGGCTTCACACCTGCAATGAACCCCTCATAATCTTGCTGATAGCGAATTTTACTCATGACATAGGCATGGATTCGCTTGACCAATTCGTCTTTCGTAGCCCCGTCTTTCTTCAAAGAATCAGCAACAGCCTGTACCTCAGGGCTGTCACGAAATGCATCGACCAGCAGTGCTTCTTCCCACTTAAAAAACATCTCCCATGACGGCACCGTACTCACCGTGAGATGAACTCCGACATCGCGGAGTGGGGGCATCCGTGGTTCACGTAACACAGGCGCTTGGTCCATCGAGATCCATTGGTGTCGCCTGAAATCACCGACCAACTTCACGGTGTGTGCCACCCCATCGCCCGACACGCGCTGATTCAGTTTCGATTCGGGTGGCATCCATAGGACCCAACGGCTCTGAGCAACCTGGGCGCCAGGCGATTGAAACCACCACGATTTGCCCATGTATCCGGCGAGGTAGCCATCTGCTCTTTCGTCGACTCGATACTGAAGAACCACCACCGACCCAATGTTCAACTGCCGAAAACGCACAGTATTTCGACGGATTGACGACGCTTCCTGCCGCTTACCTGTCGGGTCTAAGGCAAAAGCCATGAAGATCTTATGGCGGCCATTTCTCAAACGCAGTTTAGTGAGACGGTCTCGACCAGACTGGTTGAGACCGATGGCGACGGTCGTGACAATATTCGAGCTACTGCCATCGGCGTTGAGTAGGGTCACTTCGTCATCCATCAGATAGAGAACATCCGCGCCCGGTCGAAGCGTTTGTTTTTTTGCGTCGGAGACGACTTTGCGAATGGCAGCGAGGGTGGGCACATCGTTCATCCAGGGCCCCACAGTCTCCGGAGACAGCCAGTCGACTCGACTCATCAAAGTCTGATCATCGGGGTTGCGGGCAAGCGCTTCTTTCCATGCAGCGACAGCTGTCTCGGCCTCATCGGATTGCATCGCGACTCGTCCAAGTTTGACGTAGGGGTCAGGATGTCTTGGCGTAATCTTGGCGGCGTGCTCTAGGGCAGCTTTCGCCTCGCCAGTGTCGCGGGTTCGTCTATGGGCCTCTGCCAGGCGCAGCCAACCGGCCCGTTCATTTGGAAAGGCCTGAATCAATCGTTGGGCATACTCAACCGCGATGGCGTGTTTTTCGTTGCCGAGGGCATGCCAGTAGAGTGATGACAATGCAGACGGCGAATGAGGAATCAGTTTCAGCACCTGCTTATAAATCGCCTCCGCTTCCGAGTAGAACCGCTGGTCCTCAAGACAATCGGCAACTTTCTGCATGACCGAAGGCCATTCGGCGACATCGTTCATGACGGAGCGGAGTAAAGCACACCGCTCCGAGTGCCAACGCTCCCGTTTGTAAGCCTGGGCCAAAGTCAGCCGCGCCTTTAGAAGGCTGGGGTGCGCCTTGACCATGGCACGCAATAAGCTCCGCGCTTTATCGTGCATCTTCTGCTGCTGCCAAAAACGAGCTTGCCAAAATCCGAGTCGGAGCCATCTGTCCCCCAACCCCTTATTCAGCGCGCCGAGAAGGTCGGCTGTCCGCCCTCGTTCAGAATTGCCCCAAAGTGCCACAGCTAATGCGGTCTGCCCGACCAGACTCTTAGGCCATTTGGCCATCAGTTGCTCAGCCGACTTGACGGCCGCCGCGTTCATTTTTAAGCGCCGATACGCCATGAGACGGTGCATATCGCGGCGAATTGGCGGTTCGATCTGCGCAATTTGACTGTCTAGCAAAGTGTCTATTGTTACGAGTTGGTTTGTGGTTTTCGCTGGCCTTTTGACAGGCGTGTCATTCGCCAGTTGGGAAAAGTGCCCAGCTGTAGGGATGTGTCCTCCGGGCTTCGTCAGACGGGCGACGAACTGCCAGGGTCCCGTCCCTTGCACGGATTTGATAAGAACCCGGTTCGCTCCGCGTCGGAGCGTCACTGGGATCACCAAGCCATCGAACTCGAATCCGGCAATTTTGCGATTGTTGAAAACGAGTTCATCGTTGACCCATACTTTAAGGCCATCGGCCGTACCGATTCGCAATTCATACTGGCCGCTCGCCGCCGCATCGACGGCCGTGACGCCATAGGCGACACGCCATTTACTCGGATAATAGAGTTCCGCCAGGTCCACCTTCCCCGACGGCTGCCTGGGGACTGTCCTTCGCCATCCGAGGGGACCGCGCCTGTCTCTGTAGACACGCTTGAAATCGATTTCCCGTTCGGGTCCGTAAACCGCGTCAGCCCCTTTCCCCTGGTCATTTTCAAAAGGGCCGATGAACGAAAAAGTCGGCATAAAGCTGAGGTGTTTCTGACCGAGTTTAAAGAGGTCTGGTCGGTCCATCAGCCTCGCATGATACATCAGAAGCCAAGCCGCTGTTGCACGGACACCTGGATCCGGATGCTGACTCATCAGCCCTCGCCAAACCATCACTAACCGACGACGGTCGTCCATGGTCCAAGAAAAGCTCAAGGCGCGCATCAAAAGGTATTTGGTGATTTCAGACGCACCATCTTTGAGTCCAGAAAGAACATGTTCAAAGGCTGCCCGGTCATCGCCTTTGAGGGTCGCCAAGCGACTCGCCATGCTATGAGTGGCCGCGCTATCGGGTGCTATTTTTTTTGCTTCATCGACGGCCGCTTCAATCGCTTCAGGGGTCTGGGCCGAAAAATACTGTTGGAGGACCGTCACCAATCGGGTTGGGTCAGAGACGGCTGCCGGCTTGAGTGTCAGCGGAACGCGACTTTGTTGAGCTCCACACCCACAGAATAAGACTACGAAGAAAAGCCATTGGGATCTAAAGGTTGCCACTAAATTCCTCTTTAATTTTCTACACACCTTTTAGACGATTCACGAGGGCCACGGATCGTGACTGCACGCGTGGGTCAAAAGACGTAAATTCAAGTCCCTTGAGTCGCTCAAGGAATCGGTTCTTGCGGGGCAACGGCAATCCGCGGTCCAGATATTCCTGAATCATCGTCAACACATTGGCCAGCACTGGGTCTTTTGAATGCTGAAGCGCTTGAAGCCAAAACTCCGGGTCATCCGGCATATCAAATTTTTTCAAAAACGTGTCGATACTCTTTTCAAGCCCTCGCCCACCCTTCGACTCGCGAATGGCCCGTAAAAGCTGCTGTCGCTCACTCGGCCCTTTATCCTGTCCAGCGGGTAATTTATCTTTCAGATGTGCAGGCACGACGCCCTTGTCAAAAAAGGCATCCAGCTCTCGTTTATAATTCGCTGTTGCGCTCTCCCCGCGAGCCTGACGTTGCCCTCCTGACGGGCGTCCAGACCGGCCATCTCTCTGTCGATCGATATCTTTCCAGCTCTTCTTATCTGACACGCCGTCTGCTCCTGTTTCTTACCTACCGCCAACATAACCCGAGCCGCGATGAGCAGCAACGGCCTAATGGAGGAAAGCTGGGCTGCTGTGACCAATCCAATCCTTCGAGTATCTTGAGACCGAACCAAGGATATTGAACCGCGCCGGGTCCCCTCGATTGAATTGATTTGCCGGCTCGACTAAGGTTTTGTGGTATCAGGATGGCACACGAGACGGAGAACCCTGTGTTTACGAATTTTACTGGAACAGAAAACTACATCGCATCCATCGAGCTTCGGGAAGCGGTCAATGTCGCTCTTGCTCTTGAACGACCGCTGTTGATCAAGGGTGAGCCGGGAACCGGGAAAACCTTGCTTGCAGAGGCCGTCAGTGACGCGCTGCAACGCCCTCTGCATACGTGGCATGTCAAAAGCACGTCGCGGGCTCAAGACGGCCTTTACATCTACGATGCAGTCCAGCGTCTACATGATAGTCGGTTTGGTGACAAAGATGTCGGCGATATACGACAATACATTCGCTTTGGCGCACTCGGGCAGTCTTTTGTCAACGACGAGCAAAGCATTGTTCTCATCGACGAAATCGATAAGGCTGACCTTGAATTCCCAAATGACTTGCTACATGAACTCGACAAAATGGCGTTTACGGTTCTCGAGACTGGCGACAAGCATGCGGCCAAAAATCGCCCACTCGTCATCATAACCAGCAATAACGAAAAAGAATTACCGGACGCTTTCCTTAGACGGTGCATCTTTCACTTCATTGCCTTTCCTGATGAGGCATTGATGGCTGATATCGTTAAGGTTCATCACCCGACCGTGAAGCAAACCTTGATCGAAGAAGCCATCGCCCGATTTTACTGGCTTCGGAATATCCCTGACCTGCGGAAAGCACCATCCACAAGCGAATTGATCGACTGGATAAGCGCCCTGGTCAAAGGAGGCGTCACAGAAGATGAGCTGGCCAACCGTGTTCCGTTTCTTGGTACTTTACTTAAAAAAGAGCAAGATTTGGATACACTCGAGAGGTTCAAGAGCCGTCGAGGACGGATGTAGGGATGGACCCCTCGACACACGCACCATCCAAGGCCGGCAGCCTGTTTCTGGAATTCTTCTATTTGCTCCGGAGTGTCGGCATACCAGCCTCGAGTAGAGAATGGCTTATGTTCTCAGAGGCCTTGGAAAAAGGCCTGGTTGCAGCCGATCTATACCGTTTCTACGCCATTGCGCGGGCCACTCTTGTCAAGAGTGAGCAGCACTACGACCTATTCGACCAATGTTTCACCCATTACTTCGCAGGCGCCGACAAGCCTCGCGCGTTTCAAAAAGCCCTGGATCAATGGCTTCAAACACCCATCGACATGCCACAACTAACCGAGGAACAGCTGTCGCTACTGGAAAAACATGATCTGGAGACCCTTCAGAAAATGTTTGAAGAACGCTTGGCCGAACAGAATGAACGCCATGACGGTGGCAATAAGTGGATCGGAACAGGAGGCACGAGCCCTTTCGGGCATGGTGGCCAGAACCCCGCTGGTATCCGCGTCGGTGGAGCGGGCGGTGGTCGGAGTGCAGTCCAAATCGCCGCCAAACGACGATTCCGGTCCTACCGAAACGACCTGGTATTAGACACCCGACAGATCGGAATGGCGCTTCGAAAGTTGCGCCGTTTAGGACGAGAGGGCGTACGCACTGAGATCGATATCGATGATACAATAAGCGCGACGGCTAAGAATGCGGGTGATTTGGACCTCTGTTTCGCCCCACCGCGTGAAAACCGTTTAAAAGTTTGCCTGCTCATGGACGTCGGTGGCTCAATGGACCCGTTTGCACGACTGGTCAGTCAGTTGTTCAGCGCGGCGCACCAAGCGTCGCACTTCAGGGAGTTCCATTCTTTTTATTTCCATAACTGTATTTACGAACAAGTCTATCGACATGCGCATCTGAGAGACGGCATGTCCACGGCCGAATTGATGCGTTGGTTGCAGCCGGAGACACGCTTAATCGTCGTTGGTGACGCCCACATGGCGCCCTATGAATTAGTCTCGGTCTATGGGGCAATCGATTATTGGCATCAGAACGAAACCTCGGGCCTGGAGTGGTTAAAGAAACTGGATGGTCACTTTACG
>MDTC01124133.1_pt1 | contig 37807 bp, 29 predicted proteins | sample 811181 | NCBI WGS metagenome assembly MDTC01 (sample SAMN05326644, study PRJNA326480) | marine metagenome | isolation source: seawater | place: Pacific Ocean: North | collected 2011
TCCCAGTAAACAAAATTGCTCAAAAAGAGAATAAGAAGCTCGTTGCCATGGGTGATGAATTAAAGAAAATGGTGATTGGGCAGGACGATGCTGTTGCTAAGATTACAAAAGCCATTCAACGTAATCGCGTTGGATTGAAGGATCCAAACAAACCCATTGGAACATTTATATTTTTAGGTCCAACAGGAGTGGGTAAAACCGAGCTTGCTAGAGCTATCGCTCGCCAAATGTTTGATAGTGACGGTTCAATGATTCGAATTGATATGAGTGAGTACATGGAGAAATTCTCTGTATCTAGATTAATTGGAGCACCTCCAGGATATGTAGGGTATGAAGAAGGAGGACAGTTGACTGAGAAAGTTAGACGAAAGCCATACTCAGTGGTTCTCTTAGACGAAATCGAGAAAGCGCATCCAGATATCTTCAACCTGTTATTGCAGGTTTTAGATGAAGGAATATTGACAGATGGCTTAGGCAGAAAGATTGATTTTAAAAATACCTTAATTATTATGACTTCTAATGTCGGTGCTCGTGACTTGAAAGATTTCGGATCAGGCGTTGGATTTTCAACTAAAGCAAAAGAAGCTTCTGTTCAAGATGCAAATAGTGGTGTTATTGCGAAAGCATTAAAACGAACTTTTGCACCGGAGTTCTTAAATCGTATTGATGATGTAGTAATCTTCAATTCATTGAATAAAGAAGATATCCATCAAATTATCGATATCGTTTTAAAAGGCGTATATAAACGGCTAGAAGACTTAGGGTTCAAAATCAAGTTGACGAAAGCTGCAAAAGATTTCATCGCTGATAAAGGCTATGATCCAGCATTCGGTGCAAGGCCATTGCACAGAGCAATTCAAAAGCACTTAGAGGATCCTTTGGCTGAAGAAATATTAAACCATAAACCAGAAGAAGGGGATGTATTGGTAGCTGACTATAATAAAACAGAAGGGAAAATTGAAATTGTCATCAAGAAGGAAAAAGACTCTAAAGTCTCTAAAGAAGATTAAAAGTCAGCGTTAAAAAAACATCTACAAAGCGTATATTCCATCCTTATAAGTTCAAGTATTTAGGATTTCCACAAAGGTGTATAATTCCAAGAGAGTCTTCATTGTGTAAGTCCTATATTTACGGGACAACAATAAGCTATGCAGCAATACCACGACTTACTCAAACATATCAAAGCCCAAGGGTTTGAAAAATCAGATCGCACGGGAACAGGAACAACTAGTGTTTTTGGTTATCAAATGCGTTATAACTTGGCAGATGGCTTTCCTTTATTAACCACCAAAAAGGTATTTACAAAAGGAATTATACATGAAGTACTTTGGTTTATAAAAGGGAGTACAAACATTCAATACCTGGTTCAAAATGGTGTAGGCATATGGAATGAGTGGCCTTTTCAAAGCTATTTGAAACAGCTAGAATTGGAAGATAAGTTCCCGAAATATACTCCTCAATGGGAAGCAGAGCTAAAGGCATTTGTTGAACGAATCAAAACAGATGATGCCTTCGCTGCTCAATATGGCGAATTGGGACCAGTGTATGGCAAACAATGGAGGAATTTTGAAGGTGTAGACCAATTACAAAACGTCATTGACGATATTAAGGCGAAACCTGATAGCCGTCGATTAATCGTTTCAGCTTGGAATCCCAAAGATATTCCTGTCATGGCTAAATCAGGACTTCCGCCCTGTCATACTTTATTCCAATTCTATGTTGCAGATGGAAAACTGAGCTGTCAACTATACCAGCGCAGTGCAGATGTATTTCTAGGCGTTCCTTTTAATATTGCTTCATATGCGCTTATTACTCATATGGTGGCTCAAGTCTGTGGGTTAGCTGTCGGTGATTTTATACACACTTTGGGTGACGCCCATATTTACAGCAATCACTTTGACCAAGTGAAGGAACAGCTAAGCCGAGAATTTTATGATTTACCTCAGTTAAAACTTAACCCCAACATCAATTCTATTTTTGATTTCACCTACGCGGATATAACAATTGAAAATTATCAATGTCATCCAGCAATTAAAGCGGCGGTCGCTGTTTGAGAATTACAAGATGGAGTATGCGCTACACGAATTCTTGCTCAAGCTGAGAATAAGGTATACTCCAAAAAACTAATAATTTTCTTCTAGCTCTACAATTACCTCATTGCGACGACCGACCATTTCGAATGGCGGATTATATCCTAAGAAGTAAAATACATCAGTAAAAGCTATTCCCTCTTCCTCTAAAGCTTCGATAAGCATTAATTGGTATTCTTCTATTTTACCTGAATTGGCCCAGCCGCCAAAGGTAATAGCAGCAACAGTTTTTGCAGGCATTTCAGTAAACGCTATCTCTGTCGAGTTTGGTTTGGGTAAATTTTCTTTGTTATATCCTTTGGGAACCAAGAACATCATTGTCATACTATCCTCTAGACTCATTGCGACAGGACTTGTCATAGATATTTCTTCATTCGTTTCATTGCCTCCAAATATATATCCGGCCAATTTTTGAAAACCTTTACCCGAAGCTTCTTCGTAGTTATTCGTATTTAATTTTACTGAGGTAAAAAGACTAGCTTCATAATTTCTAATTTCAAATGAGTCAAATTTCTTCACCACTTTGTAAGGATACGATTCTATATTTTGGCTACTTTTCATAGCAAAGCCTTGAACGACTAAGACTACTAAAACCAATACACCCGTTATAATTGCTAAAAATCTCATTGTTGTTTATTGTTTTTTATAAATACCTAACAACGGCATGGGAAAGAAAGTTCTGACTATGGCACTTAGATAGCCCAGCACGCTAGAGCCGCTCTAGTTTCCTTTCTCTTGAAATAAAATAACAAAAAAAAGGTCTCAATTAAAATTGAGACCTTTAGCTTGGATTGTAATTATATGATCGACTACGCTTTTTTCACGTTTACTGCATTTAATCCTTTACGACCTTCTTGCAAATCAAACGTTACTTCGTCATCTTTGTCAATTGTGTCAACTAATCCTGATACGTGCACGAAATATTCTTGCCCGTTCTCTTCGTCTTTAACAAAACCAAATCCTTTGGTCTCATTGAAGAACTTTACTGTTCCTTTGTTCATTATAATTTGTTTAAATTTCCACAAATGTACATTATACATTTAACATAAAGGCTATAAAAACAAAATATTCACTTTTTTCTATTATCATCACTAAAACAATATAAGCTCATTTATTATCCATACATTTGCACGCTTAAATGAAGTAGACCATGCAGTCAATAAGAAACATTGCCATCATCGCTCACGTCGATCACGGGAAAACAACATTAGTAGACAAAATCATTCAAGCTTGTAAAGTTTTTGATGATAGAAAAGAGGTTCAAGAACTTTTATTAGACAATAATGACTTAGAAAGAGAAAGAGGGATTACTATTCTTTCAAAAAACGTTTCAGTAAACTACAAAGATGTTAAAATCAATATTATTGATACTCCCGGTCACGCCGACTTTGGTGGGGAAGTAGAGCGAGTATTGAAAATGGCTGACGGTGTGCTACTTCTAGTAGATGCCTTTGAGGGGGCCATGCCGCAAACTCGATTTGTTTTAGGGAAAGCTATTGAACTTGGCCTAAAACCAATCGTCGTAGTTAATAAAGTAGATAAAGAAAACTGCACGCCAGATATCGTTCAAGAAGACGTTTTTGAGTTAATGTTTAATCTAGAAGCTTCCGAAGATCAGTTGGATTTTGCAACCGTTTTTGGATCAGCAAAACAAGGATGGATGAGCATGGATTGGAAAAAACCAAGCGACGACATCCTCGCTTTAATGGATACTATCTTAGAAGAAATTCCTGAAGCACCAGAATATGAAGGGACTCCGCAGATGCAAATTACTTCATTGGATTTCTCCTCGTTTACTGGAAGAATAGCCATTGGAAGAGTATTAAGAGGCTCATTGCAAGAGAATAAGGAGTATATGCTCTGTAAAAAAGATGGCAATAAAAAAATTAGAATAAAAGAACTGCACACATTTGAAGGAATGGGGAAGTTAAAGGTTTCTTCTGTTCGAAGCGGAGATATCTGTGCAATTACAGGTATTGATGACTTTGAAATTGGTGATACTGTAGCTGATTTAGAGAATCCTGAAGCATTAGAGCGAATTGCCGTGGATGAACCAACAATGAGTATGCTATTTACGATTAACTCCTCTCCTTTCTTTGGAAAGGAAGGGAAGTTTGTTACTTCTCGTCACTTAAGAGATCGTTTGTATAAAGAGTTAGAAAAGAACTTAGCACTTCGTGTTGAGGACATGGATACAGAAGATAAATTCATGGTTTACGGAAGAGGGATTCTGCATTTATCCGTATTGATTGAAACTATGCGAAGAGAAGGCTATGAATTGCAAGTGGGCAAGCCACAAGTAATCATTAAAGAAGTTGATGGAAGAAAGCATGAGCCTATGGAAACATTAGTTGTGGATGTTCCGGAATCCAAATCAGGTAAAGTAATCGAGTTAGTCACTCAACGAAAAGGAGATTTGTTAATTATGAATCCAAAAGGAGACTTAATGCACCTTGAATTTGATATTCCTTCTAGGGGTTTAATTGGATTGCGAAACAATGTACTAACTGCAACAGCGGGTGAAGCGGTAATGACTCACCGTTTTAGGGATTATGCAGCATTTAAAGGAGATATTCCTGCACGTTTAAAAGGGTCTTTGGTTTCTATTGAAAAGGGACAGATACTTGCGTATTCCTTAGATAAATTGCAAGATAGAGGGAAATTCTTTGTTGAGCCAGGCGATCAAGTATACATTGGACAAGTTATTGGAGAGCACTCAAGAGCAAATGACTTAGGTGTAAACGCTACAAAAGGAAAACAGTTAACTAACATGCGTTCTTCGGGAACCGATGGCAATGCTAAAATTGCACCGAAAATTGATTTTTCCTTGGAAGAGTCAATGGAGTATATCAATGAAGATGAATATTTAGAGATTACACCCGAAAGTCTACGTATGCGGAAGATTCAGTTTAAACCATAGCATCATAGCTATCAAAAAATCGCTTCGCTTTTAAAAGGACTTATAAGGTTAATAATCAGAAAATTGGCGTATTCATACCTATGCAAGTAGAATTTGATTTTTTTTTGCAATGGATTAGTTTTCCAACCCGATATGCCTAGCTCTGAAAACTCAGTGTCACGAAAAAGGTCCACCTTCGACCTCAACAATATCTCGGCCGAAAGGAGCAAGACTTAAACGCATCAGTTTGAAGTGTTGTTTTGAAAATGGCCACCCCACAATAGTAAGGGCAAACAAAATCCCCAATATTAAATGAGTTAGCACCAAAGGAATAGCGCCGACAAAAAACCAAATAATATTCAAAATCGAATATAAACAACCGCTTCCATCTTCAACCTTCTTCGCTTCAAGTCCAAAAGGCATTAACTCAAAAAGTGCCAATTTAAAACATTGAAAGCCAAATGGAATACCTATTATAGTTGCGCAAAGCATTATACCTGCAGCAATATATTCCATAGCAGTTAAGAATCCGCCAAAAACCAACCAAACTATATTACCAACTAATTTCATGTGAATTAATATTTTACTTAAAGTTAGAACTTTAAATGCTAAAGTGATAAATTTGGTATTCAATATCAAATAATAAGTTATCCGCCAAAACACATTAAGTATCATGACTGACTTTAGCTTGAAATCTTGGGTAGAATCTGCACACAATTCTGATTTTCCTATACAAAATTTGCCCTTTGGAATCTTTTCTACAAGTAAGAAATCAGCTAGAGCTGGAGTTGCTATTGGAAATAAAATTGTTGACCTCCTTGAGTTAGCACTTAATAATTTCATTGAAGTAGAAGTAGAACTACTCAATCAGGATTCATTAAATGCCTTAATGGAACTTGGTAGGCCAGCTGCAACAAAGTTGAGAAACCAAATTCAAGATTTACTAAGTGAGGATAATGATCAACTAAAAGATTCTACCCACAGAGGTAGTGTTATGGTTAATATGAGTGAGGCGACTATGTATATGCCTGTCAAAGTAGGAGACTATACTGATTTTTACAGTAGTGAAGATCACGCCAGAAATGTTGGAACGATGTTTAGAGATCCGGAAAATGCTCTCTTACCAAATTGGAAACACCTCCCTGTTGGGTATCATGGAAGAGCAAGTTCAATTGTCGTTTCACCAGCCAGTATCCATCGTCCAAAAGGGCAAACCAAAGCAGATGATGCCACAGCCCCAAGTTTCGGTCCTACCCGACTTTTTGATTTCGAGCTTGAAATGGCTTTTATCACTTGTAAAAAAACCAAATTAGGCGAATCTATACCAGTAAATGAAGCTGAAAATGCTATCTGGGGTATGGTAATTTTTAATGATTTAAGTGCTCGAGATATTCAAAAATGGGAATATGTTCCCTTGGGGCCATTTCTTGCCAAAAATTTTGGCTCTGTTATTTCTCCATGGGTAGTAACTATGGATGCATTAGAACCTTTTAGAACAAAAGGGTATAAACAAGACCCCAAAGTTCTCCCTTACCTTAAACATAAAAAGGATGCCAACTTCGATATTCACCTAGAAGTTGCCCTTCAACCAGAAAATGGGAAAGCCGAAAATATTTGCACCTCCAACTATAAGTATATGTATTGGAACATGAATCAGCAATTGGCCCATCAAACCGTTAATGGATGTAATTTAAATGTAGGCGATATGTATGCATCAGGAACGATAAGTGGTCCAAATGAAAATCAATATGGCTCGATGCTCGAATTATCTTGGAGAGGAACAAAGCCTATAAAACTTTCGGATGGTAGTGAACGCAAATTTATGCAAGACGGGGATACTTGCATCATGCGTGCGCATGCTGAAAAAGAGGGTGTTCGAATTGGCTTTGGAGAATCCATCGTTAGAATCCTTCCAGCAATATAATGGCATCAGCTTTTGGACATGCTGCAAGTGCGCTTGCCATTAGTAATATATTTAGGCTTAAAAGTAAGCTTTCCAAAAAGGTAATACTTCTTGGAATCGTGTGTAGTATTATTCCTGATATAGATGTCGTGAGTTTTAGCTTAGGCATTCCTTACGAAAATATGTGGGGACACAGAGGGATAAGTCACTCGATTACTTTTGCTCTATTATTGAGTCTATTGATTAGTTTTACCATTAGTAAAAGCAAACAACGTTTTTTTGCAATCTCTATATTTCTCTTCTTGTCCACCATATCTCACAGTATTTTAGATGCCATGACCACAGGCGGCAGTGGCGTAGCATTTTTTGCTCCATTTGACAACAGTCGATACTTCTTGCCCTGGCGCGTGATAAAAGTGTCCCCTATTGGCTTGCAAAAATTTTTAAGTGAATGGGGGCTAGCTGTTTTGAAAAGTGAGTTTATTTGGATTGGCATTCCTCTTTTATTGAGCTTTATTATCTTTAGAGTCTATAAACCAAAAAACCAATGATTTCTTACGACCCACTAGAAGTTCCTATACGAAAACGACACCAATTTATTACAGGATCCGTAGGCCCAAGACCTATTTGTTGGGCAAGTACAGTCAATGAAAAAGGAGAATCCAATTTAGCACCATACAGTTTTTTCAATGCGATAGGTTCCAACCCTCCCCTCCTAGTTTTCTCCAGTAACCGAAGAGGAAGAGACAATACCACCAAAGACACGCTGCACAATATAAAAACGACGAAAGAAGTAGTTATTAATGTGGTTCCCTACCGATTAGTTAACCAAATGAATATAAGCAGTACGGATTACCCAAGTGGAGTTAATGAATTTGAAAAAGCGGGTGTAACTGGCATTAAATCCAAATTGGTTAAGCCATTACGTGTAAAGGAGAGTCCTGTTCAATTTGAATGTAAAGTCAAAGAAATTGTGACATTTGGCGATATTGGTGGTGCACCAAACCTATTTATTTGCGAAATTGTGCAGATGCATTTCAGTGAGGATATACTAGACGATGAAGGAATGGTAGATCCACAAAAAATTGACTTAGTGGGTAGAATGGGGAAGGAATATTATGTACGTGCGCAAGGCAATTCCATTTTTGAAATCAATAATCCATTTAGTAAAATCAATCTTGGCTTCGATGGACTTCCCAGACACATAGTGGAAAGCGCTGTGCTATCGGGGAATGAAATTGCCCAGCTAGCCATGGAAACAAGCTTACCCGACGAGAATGAAATAAAGGAAGTTCGAAATGAAATGAGTATCAATGATTCTGAAAACCGAGAAATTAATGCTAAACGATTAATAGAAGCGGGAGAAATAAGAAAAGCGCTTTGTATTTTAATCTAATCAATCATGATAATATTTAAATTTACAGGGCTAATTGTTTTACTTTCCATCCTACTGATAGGCGGATATACCGTATTTAGAAAAAATCATTTCCTTTCAAAAGAAGCCACCATACAAAAATATAAATATCCTAATTCTCAATTCGTAGATTGGGAAGGGATTAAGGTTCATTTGACCGAACAAGGAAGCGGAAATACAAGTGTTGTATTGATTCATGGTTTAGGTGGCGCCATGCACGAATTTAATCCACTAGCGGAGCGATTAGCGAAGAATTACCATGTGGTAAGTTTCGATTTACCTGGATTTGGCCTAAGCGATGCCCCCATACATACAGCTGATATACAAACAGTATACAGAGATTTTATGGATTTTATTTTAGATAACTACACCAAAGATACCTGCCACCTTATTGGAAACTCTATGGGTGGAATGATTGCTTGGAATACTGCTCTTTCTAAAATGAAAAAAATTCAAAAGTTGGTGCTACTTGCTCCAGCGGGATATGATATGGTTCAAATCGCAGAGAAAAACGCAGAATGGATTAACCAGCCAATCGTTCGTTTTTTATTGGCTAAAGGCGCTGCACGGTTTATTGCAAAGAGTAATGTCAAAATGTGTTTCTATGATGATGAGCATATCGATCCTGAACTTTATGATAGGAAGTACGGGATGATGAATAAGGTGGGTAATTTAGAGTATCTCAAACAAATAGCTGCTTATAAAAACTTTATGGATACAAGTGCCATTAAGCAGATAGTTACACCTACCCTATTAATTTGGGGTACGGAAGATGAAATCATCCCTTTTAGTCATGCTGAACGATTTAACCGAGATCTACCTAATTGTACTTTCCTGACGTACAACAATTGTGGCCATGCTCCTATGCTAGAGGAACTAGATAAGTGTACTGCCGATATTCTTAAGTTCTTCGATATTTAGTACACGAGACCCTTTCAAGTCCTCTTGAAAGGATTATAAAGGTGATGTCGTGCAAAAAAAATCCCGTTTGTTAGGATAAACTGAAAAATATCGAGAAAGTAACAGAATCATCCTTGTCTTAGGACACCTTGAAATTAATAGAATAAATTTAGGGGTTAACGCCTTAAAGACCGTAATCAATTCTAAATAAATTCTTACTTTTATGCCACTATGGGAAAAATAAAAACACCACTTACCGAGTTACTAAATATTAAGTACCCAATCATCCTTGCTCCTATGTTTTTAGTGAGTAATGAAGAAATGAGTATTGAAGCAATAAAAGCAGGTATTGCGCCTTGTATACCAGCCTTAAATTGGAGAAAGGATGAGCAAATGCGCGCAGGACTCAAAGAAATTCAAGAAAAAGGTGGAGGTCCTATAGGAATTAACTTGATTGTAAATAAATCAAATATCCATTACAAACGTCAACTAGCTACCTGCGTAGATATGAAAGTTGATTTTATTATCACATCCTTAGGGTCACCTGAAGAGGTAATCAATCAATGTAAGCCACATGGCATTAAAGTGTTTTGTGACGTGGTTGATGTAGCCTACGCAGTAAAAGTTGAAAAACTGGGAGCGGATGCCGTTATTGCCGTGAATAAAGAAGCAGGCGGTCACGCAGGCCCCATGATGAGTGCAGAACTCATTCCTTTATTAAAATCAAAAATAAACATCCCCGTCATTTCAGCCGGAGGCGTTGGAGATGGAGCCGGAATCTGGAAGAGAATCAATCAAGATGGTGCTGTTGGCGTGAGTATGGGCAGTATTTACATTGCAACACCGGAAGCTCCTGTATCTCAAGAATATAAGCAAGCATGCGTGGATTATGGCGCAGATGACATCGTCTTGACAACTAAAATTTCGGGTTCACCATGTACCGTAATTAACACCCCTTATGTGCAAGAAGTAGGAACGAAACAAAACTGGTTTGAGAAGTTCTTAAGCAAGAATAAAAAGCTCAAGAAGTATGTAAAAATGCTCACCTTCTATAAAGGTATGAAGTCGGTAGAAAAAGCTGCATTCACTTCAACTTATGAAACCGTATGGTGCGCAGGTCCTTCCATCGAATATACCAAAGCCATTCGATCGGTTAAAGAAATTACAGAAGAACTTGTGCAACAATACCATGAGGTAAGCTCAAGTGAAGAGAAGAAGAAGTCCGCTATGGAAAATTCTGTAGTAAGACGAAACTAACAGTATAAAATAAAGCACTTATGGAAAATTTCTTAGGATTTATAGCCCCTGGAATTGTATACGCCTATATATTCATTTTAAATGCCATCTTACCTGGACGTTGGGTGATCGGCTACGTGACCAAAACTGGTACTGATGAAAAGCTAAAATATCGTCTTAATGGCTTACTCGTCTTATTTGTCACGATTGCTACTTGGGCTGGACTTTGTTACACAGAATTTTTAGCTTGGGATTGGTTTTATACTGTACGCTGGCCTGCCTTGTTTGGAGCCATATTTTTCGGTTTAGCTTTTTCATTCGCGATTGTAATCCCCTATACTAAAGTTAAAAGCTCTTTTCTAAAGGACTTCTATTTAGGTAGATTAGAAAATCCACAATTATGGGGAGGTAGAATAGATGCAAAGATGTGGCTTTATTTGATTGGAGCTATCATGCTGGCTATAAATATTTATAGCTTTGCGGCTCATCACTACCTATTGCATGGTTCAGCATCCAATATTGGACTATTTGTTGGTGTTGGTCTGTTATCTTATTTTATATTAGACTACCTTACGTTTGAAGAGATTCATCTCTACACCTATGATATTTTTGCGGAAAGAGTAGGGTTTAAATTAGGCTGGGGATGCATAGCCTTCTACCCTTTCTTTTACACTATTCCATTTTGGTCAACTGCAGGGCTATCTAGCCCTAATCAGCCAACTTGGCTGATAGCTTTAGGTGCTCTTGTCTTTTTTATTAGCTGGAGCCTAGCAAGAGGGGCAAACATGCAGAAATACTTTTTTAAACGAGACCCTACAAAGTCTTTTTTAGGAATTCAACCAGAAACAATAACAGATGGCAATCGAACACTTTTAGTGAATGGATTTTGGGGCTTGAGTAGACATATTAATTACCTTGGTGAAATAGGTATGGCATCGGGCATTGTAATCGCTGTTGGACATATACTTTTACCTTGGCCATGGTTATATCCTTTGTATTATGTCGCCTTATTATTCCCAAGACAAATGGATGATGATAAACGTTGTGCAGCTAAATATGGTCCGCTTTGGGATGAGTATTTGAAGAAAGTTCCCTATCGAATTATTCCAAAAATTTATTAAATACTAAAAGTTTAATCGCTAGTACTTAAGTGCTATTTTTTTTATGCAAGTTTTAACATAGTTCTTACTATTCAAAGCTTTATTAATTGAATGATTGTTAAGTTGAAAGTTGGTGATAAGAAGGTAATTTAAACAAATGCACGCAAACTTATTCAAGCTTTTTATCTTCGTGAATCAAATTACCCCCTAATGGCCAAACTCCCCAAGCAATATCAATTTATAGATCTGTCTGATTATGGTCGATTCATTGCGAGGTATATTGCATTAGCGTTAAAAAACACGTCCATCACCCCTATTCATGTAACTTCCTGGTTTATTGCTTCCGGTTTATTGGCAATCCTGTGTATACTTAATAACTATTTTATTCTAGCAGCATGTTTTCTAATACTAAAATCAATTTTAGACGCCGCAGACGGAGAGCTTTCCCGATTGAAAAACACGCCATCATACGTAGGAAGATACTACGATTCAATTGCTGATATAATATTGAATTTTCTTTTTTTACTTACTATTTGGTACATCAATGACAGCTCACTATTGTTAATGATTTTAGCTTTCATTGGTATCCAGTTGCAGGGAACTTTATACAATTATTACTATGTGATATTACGGAATAACGTGGACGGGGATACAACTAGTCGAATATTCGAAGATCACATTCCCACTGCTTTTAAAGGTGAAACTCAACACGCAGTGCAAATCTTTTATAAGGTTTACAACTTCCTGTATATCCCTTTCGATAAAGTCATTTATCTAATGGACCAAGATGCGATGCACAGCAAAAATTTTCCAGGATGGTTTATGACCTTGCTATCCACTTTTGGACTTGGTTTCCAAATCCTTGTCATTGCTATTTTATTAGTTCTGCATCTAGAGATTTATGTGATTCCCTTTTTTATCGTTTATTCTTTTATGATTTTTGTTTTTATAGGTATTCGGAGATATTCTTTAAAATAAATCCTTAAGGACATTATAACTCGTACATCTTTCTTGTGGTATCGCCCATAATTTTAATAGCTAATTTACGGGGTAAAACACGATGCATAATGAAGCTAGCAAGACGATTAGCAAAGCCAGTTATTATTCGAGGTTGTTTTCCCAGTTTCTCAAAACACTCCGCTACAACTTCCTCAGGAGTCTGAACTTTTGGCTCTATCAAACCTACCTTTTTCGGTTGAGTATTTAAGAAATTTGGACTGGAAGTGGCGCCCGCTACACAAGCTATCACATCTACCCCCTTATTCTTCCATTCATACCATAAACTTTCTGCAAGAATGGTGTCAAATGCTTTGGTAGCGGCATAAGTCGACAAATAACCTGCACCCTGAAGACCGGCCAAGGAACCCATTAAGACAATTGCTCCTCGTTTTCTCAAGAGCATTTTTGTTCCTAGGTCCTGAACCATACTTAATGGAGTCATTATGTTTGTTCTAGCTATTTGCAGATGGTGTTCCGTATCATTTTTTTCAAAAGCACCTATATAGGATAAGCCAGCATTATATATAAAAACATCAATATCATATTGATCAACGGCATGAAGTAAAGTTTCTGCTGCATCCACTGCAGATAAATCACAAGAAACGATTTGCACACTTACCTTATATTTCTCCTCTATTTCTTTAGCTAAAGCCGCCAAGGGATCTATCCGTCGAGCTACGATAAGCAAATCCAATCCACACATCGCTAAGTGTTTTGCAAATGCGGCACCTATACCCTCTGATGCTCCAGCAATTAAGGCCGTTTTGCCATATTTCATTGGTAAACTCATCAGATAAAGATACGCGGAAAAATAAAAGACTGCTCCAATTATCCATAGATTCTCGTATCTTTAGAATATGTCGTTAATCCATACAGAGATTTAACTTAGTCTAAAAAAGAAAATAAATTATACGATGAATATTCAATTGAACACAGATAAAAATATCGAAGGGCACGAGAGATTAGAACTCTACATTAATAGTTTGGTCAAAGATAAAATGTCGCGATTTGCGGATCATCTGACGCGTATAGAAATTCATCTCTCTGATGAAAATGCTGCAAAAGAAGGACCTGAAGATAAGAAGTGTGTGATGGAAGCAAGACCAAAAAACATGCAGCCGATTGTTGTAAGTTGCCATGCAGATACAATAGAAAAATCTATTACGATAGGAATAGGTAAACTCAAAACAGCTTTGGAATCTCGAATTAATCGCTCGTAAAAATTATGAATAAGGATTTTCTAAAAACTTACCTTCCCTGAAAGAATAAAATTTCTACCAGCAGCGGCAATGCCACTGCTGTAAGATTTATACCGTAAATCTAGAATGTTTTCCATGCCTGCACTAATACTAAAGTTTTTATTTAAACGATAAGAGGTCTTTAAATTAAGCGTAGCCCAAGCTGGAGAGAATGGATTACCGTCCTCATCAATAGCATAAAGATATTCTTTACCTTTCTCCTCTTCCGGTAAATTTTCAAAACTCACCCCTCCGCTAAACAAAGTATACAAATCTATAAACAAACCCTTATGTTTAAAAGTCAGATGTGCTGCCCCAAACATTGGTGCCGCATGTCTTGAGGCACTTCGTGTGCCATCAGCCAACTCCTCCCTACCTCTCTGATAATTGTAAACCGCATTTAAACCAAAACCATGAGGAAGTTTAGCTTCCAAACCCACTTGTGCTCCATAAACATGAGCACTCGCTGCATTTTGAACGGCCTGTACTTGACTCAATTCCCCCTGGTAAACAATACTGTCTTGTCCATTAAGACTGAAGTCTCGTCTAACCATAGCATTCTGCAAAAAAGTGTAATAAGTACTTGCATCAATCTTCCAATTATTTTTAACTATTTGCGCAAATCCAATTTCTCCGTTATATACATACTCCGCTTCTAAGTTGGTATTAGGGATAACAACAGATCCTGGTTCTGAATCAAATATCTTACCGATATCATCGATGTTAGGCGCTCGAAAACCCGTCGAGAAATTAGCACGAACAGTCGTGTTTGAACTTGGTGTATAAATAGCTCCCATACTGCCTGTTACAGAACCTTTACTTAGATTAGCTTCAGCTTGAGGCAAAGGATAATAAGCCAAGTTATTTCTAAAGTCAGCCTCTATTAAGAAATGAGCATATCGCAAACCTGCTTGAATATTAAAATTATCACTTGCCTTAAATTGATAGCTTGTATAAATACCCGCAGAAGCCCAAGCAGCATTTGGATATCTAGAGGCAGTAACAAAAGCAGCTCCTGAATCGATATTCTTCGTTTCTCCTTCAGAACTCACCACATTATTCACGAATTCTGCTCCATAGTAGACTTTGTGCTTACCAAGAAAGGTTTTTACAAAATCAAGGTTTGCAGAGTAGGCGAAAACTTTTTCTTCTTTGGTAGAACGAATCAGCTCATTAAAATCACGATCAATTCTACTTTCGTTAAAATACTGATGCGCCAGGCGAATATTCATTTCATCAAAAGCTATATTGGTTCTCTTATAAGCAATTGTTAACTGATTCATCAGCCATTTTTGCGGACCATAGTTCCATTCCGCACTTCTAGGCAAGTCATTCAGATATTGAATATGTCGATCATAACGACCATAGCTTGAAGTTTCAGAATAATGAAAAGCATAGGTTAAATCCCAATTTCTATTGGGCTTAAATGCAAGCTTTTGCATCACATTAATCTGCGAGTAGGCAGTTGGTATTTGTTTTAATGGATCATCATTTGTGATAAGCACGTCCAGACTATCCTTTCTTTGGACATAAAATGGACGTAAATATTCATCAGGACCGTGACCTCCCATCTTCAAATCACCAAAATTCGAATAAGAAAAACTCGTTAACATGGCAAGCTTTTTCCATCCAAAGTTAAGGTCAGCATGCGCGCTTATCTCATTGTTAGCTGAGGCAAATCGAGTTAATGCATTCCCCTTCGCGTACAACTTATCCGTAGATGAAAACTGAGGAGTCAAAGTAGTGAAACTCATTACACCGCCAATTGCATCGCTTCCATAAATTACCGAACCCGGGCCAAACATGATTTCAGTGTTTTCAGTAGCAAAGGCATCTAAGGAAATTACATTTTGAATATTCCCACTTCTAAAGATTGCTGTGTTCATTCTTACCCCGTCAACTGAATATAACAGCCGATTAGTAGAAAAACCTCGTATCATCGGACTCCCTCCACCTTGCTGACTTTTTTGGATAAATACCTCTCCCGAACTGGCTAACAAATCAGCCGTAGTTTGCGGATTTGACAAGACTACATCCTTAGCAGTTATACGAGATATTTTGCCAGGTATTTCTTTATTACTTTGCCTCCATTTAGTAGCGCTTACCACCACATCATCTAAAGAAAAACTACTTGGCTTAAGTTTAATCTCAAAAAAACGATTTAGAATTTCCTTGAAGGATATACTCAAATTTTCAAAGCCTACACTTCTAATTTCTATGTTTTCTATATCCAAAAAATCGCTGATATCAGCCTCTCCTTTACCATTAGTAATTGCAAATAAAGAAGGGCTACTACTTGAAATCGTAGCCATCTCTATAGGCTCGTTCGTCTCCTCATTCTCAATTATTAAGGTTTGTGCTTGAACCCAACTAGGGATACAAATACTAAATAGAAAAAGAAATCGAATCACGCTAATTATTAATGTTTATTATCTACAATAGAACTGGAAAACCAACTGGGTCTCCATCCATATTGGTCAGACAAAAGTAAGAAAGTTTGCTCGATTGTAAGGCATGTTAGCTTATCCTATGTTTTGAAACCAATTAGTCAATAAAACTAGGCATCCACTAGGTAAATAAATCCATCTAGCTGGTGCAACAATAAAAATTTAAAAAAGCAATGCACGCATTGCTTTTTTTACTTATCTTTGACATATAAAATTTATCAAAATGGTGAAAGGTTGTTCATTTATAGAAAAAGCAGGAAATGCAAATGAAATATTTGTTCCTGAAGAGTTTACCGAAGAGCAAAAAATGATTAAGCAAATGGTCACTGATTTCTGTGTGACAGAGATTCAAGAACCCATGTTAAAAAGAGGAAGAGAGCTATATGCAAGCAATGATGAGGATCTTGCTGAAGTGGCTAAACTACTAGAAAAATCAGCAGATTTGGGCCTGTGTGGTGTCGCGATCGCTGAAAAGCACGGCGGAATTAATTTAGACTTCAATACAGGATTAATTTTTGCAGAAGCTGGAGCTCAAGGATTTTCATTTGCCACGACCATAGGTTGTCAAACTTCTATTGGTTCATTACCCATTGTATACTATGGTAATGAAGCACAAAAAGATAAATACCTACCTGGTGTGGCGAGTGCCGCGCTTAAAGCCTCATATTGCCTAACGGAGCCCAATGCAGGAAGTGATGCCAATTCTGGAAAAACAAGAGCTGTTTTAAATGAAGCAGGGACCCATTATATGCTGAATGGCCAAAAAATGTGGATTACCAATGGCGGTTTTGCTGACTTGTTTATCGTATTTGCCAAAATTGATAATGACAAGAAACTATCTGCATTTATTGTTGAGAAGGATTTTGGAGGTATTACATTAGGAGCTGAGGAGAAAAAAATGGGAATTAAAGGTTCTTCTACAGTTCAGGTTTTCTTTAATGACTGTCCCGTTCCTGCGGAAAACCTTTTAGCAAAAAGAGAAGAAGGATTCAAAATTGCACTAAACATACTTAATTCAGGAAGAATTAAGTTAGCAGCAGGCACAACCGGGGGTTGTAAGTTCTCAATCGATAAGTCTGTCGCTTATGCTAAAGAACGTAAGCAATTTAACACCGCTATCGCTGAGTTTGGAGCAATAAAAAATAAAATTGCCAAGATGGTCGTGCATACCTTTGCTGCTGATTCTGCAATATACCAGGTAGGTCGAAACATCGACATCAAAACCACCGAATTCAAAGCTGCAGGTTTAGAAGATGGAAAAGCAAAAATTAAAGCCTTACGGGAGTTTGCTGTAGAATGTGCTATTCTTAAAGTCAAAGGATCGGAAAATGCAGATTTCGTACTGGATGAAACCTTGCAAATTCATGGAGGGATGGGTTATAGCATGGAAACCGGCATTGAAATGGGGTATCGAGATGCTCGAATTACCCGTATTTATGAGGGGACCAATGAGATTAATCGAATGTTATCCGTTGCTGAATTAACCAAAAGACACCTAAAGAGTAAAGAGATTAACCTTACAAAAGCAGGGAAAAATGTTCCGAGACTATTGTTCAAACAAGCCTTACCATTTTCTTCTAACAACGAAGCGCGTATTATTGAAAACATCAAAGCATGTTTCCTGTTAATATCTGGAGCCACCGGGAAAAAACTTGGGAAAAAACTTGTGGACGAGCAAGAAATAGTAATGAATTTAGCTGATATTTTGGCAGAAGGATTCCTTGCAGAAGCGGCTTATTTAAGGCTTGAAAAACTAAAAACTAAAAAGCTATCTGATCCAGAATCCTTAAAAATTATGGACAAAATAGTTAAAGTATATCTATATGAAGCATTGGATACTGTGCGAAAAGCAGGCAACGAAATTATTGATGCCTACGCTGATGGTATGAATAAAAAAATGATGAGATATCTATTAGGGCTATTGACTAAACGATACAATATTAATGCAAAAGCATTGAGGCGTGAGATAGCGGAATACGCCTACGCTAAAGACGGCTACCCTTTTTAAATTAGAGTTATAGAAAAGTTTAAGTTCACTTTTATTATTCCAATAATCATTAGTTTAACTCTCAGCTAGGCAAAAGTCCGGACTCATGGAAGAAAGACTTTAATACGCTCTTTTAAACACTTTGATTCGCTTGAGGAATAAGCCCTTTAAAGTTTCTGCTCAATAAAACTATCAACGCCATATTAAAGAAGAAAAACGAGCCAGTTTTGTCTACTTCAACCATATCACTGAAAAGTAAATTAACTACTATTGCTATCATCGAAAGCAAGACAGCTTGAGCTAAAAGTTTATGGTTACCAACTTGTTGATGCAAGATTTTCTCTCCCCAAACAAAAAATGCAATAATTAGAGAGACAAAGATTCCTAAGCCAATCAAACCCTGCTCAACGGCCGTCATAAGGAAATAATTATGTACACCACTCCTTTCTTGATTGTCGCTAATCCAAGTTTCAAAAACAAAAACTGTATAGTTCTTGTAATTTTCTACAAAACCATTGGGTCCAAAACCAACAACGGGGCGATCTCCTATCATATGAACCGCAGCAATCCAACGATATATCCGCTCCATACTACTCACATCTTCTGCCTTAAATGTGGCATCTATTAAATCCCCAAACTCATACTGAGAAACTGTGTTCGTAGATGGAGTATATGCGAGGTAATGATTTTGATCGGTGATATACTTCCCTACAAATACTGCAACAATTAAAGCAACAATAATAGCCAGCTTTGCCCTTCTTAAACGAAAAATAGCAAAAGCACCTAGCATAGCTAATATAGCCAAGTAACAGGCCCTTGTGTATGAAAAATAAATGGCTACCAAGTATATCAACACACTAAATACGAGCAAATTATACATTGTACTATACTTTGGATACCATGTTCTGGCATACACCACAAAAGGCAAAAATACTGCTAAAATAGCTGCATAATTCACATGATTTCGATAAAAAGGTCTTAAAACGGAATTAATTAAGCTAAAGTCAAAACCAACTAGCGCATGGCGCACTAATGCTAAAAAAACTGTAGCACTCAATGGAATAAAAATGAACCAAAACGCTTTTTTCACATCATCCATTCCCTGAATCACTAACGCCGTTACTAGCAGGAAGGTCGTAACATACCAGCATTTAGCCAATATGAATTTAAATGAAAATAAGGGAACTGTTGAAAAAATACTAGCTATTAGTATCCAAACAAGATGCAAAATAAGCAACAACATAAGCGGATTACTAAAAAAAGAAAAATCTACTTTTCGTGCATTTCGAATCAAATAGAAAAGTGTAATTAATAAAAATCCTACCATTAAAGGTTCTGTAGGTAAGTCAGTGGCTAAGCTTTCAGTGACGTCAAATTCTATGGATAACGGAATAAGAGCTAACAAAAAAAAGTACAGTATCTTGAAATTTAGTACAGCCCATATACCAAGAGGAATGATTAAAGGAAGAGCTAAAAGAACTTTTTCCTCAAAATAAAAGCCCATTAACAGACTAAGCACACTTATTACCCCGTAGGTATAATAAAGAATATAATCTTGCAATCTAATGGACGTCAATGGTTTCAAACTATTATTTATCTAGTTCATCTTTGATATCATTTATCTGCTCAATCCCTAAAGCCCCTAGACAAGCTAAAATAAAGCCTAAAATAGTCGTAGCAAGGCAGATTTTTGAACGAACCGGTTTTAACTTGCGTTCTGCTGGATAAGCATTTTCAATTATTTCTATACCAGCCATTTTTTGATTACTTGCTAACTCATACTGCTCAGCCAATGTGCTCATCTCATTAAAATCCTCCATTGCATTGTCGAACTGTGACTTGTATAGACCGTATAACTCATCTTTGGGTTTAACACTCATCAATACTTGAAGTAAAGAATCAAGAGCTATTTTCTTTTGATTAGCTTGATTATCAAACAATTCAGCAAGTTGTCTCTTATTCGCTTCTATAGGACGAGTAGTTTCATTTGCGATAGTTGCTACCACATCATTCACTATTTCAGCGGCCAAATTTGGATCTGTATCGATTAAATTTATTCGAATCGCATCTTTATCAGTTTTGTAGACTTGGTAGTTTTCCATAAACTCTTCTGTCGTATTACTTGCTTCATACTTTTTGCCTTTATAATCATAATGGCTGACAATATCATATTTATTGATTATGTATTGAACCAAGGTGGATGAAGTAGCGACGGTAATAATCCTGTTTGCATCATGTTTTGAACCATAATAATAATCCTCCGCATCCACAGATTCACTTCCAAACAATGCTCCTCTATCTCCCATACTTTGGTTGACAGGATAAACAATAGCAAAACTTTGGTAGTAAGGCTTCATAATAAATACGCTCGTAATTATCGATCCAATACCTGCTAAAAGCGTCAGCAGAGTAATGTGCCACTTCCACTTCAACAATGTTTTTATTACACTTATCAAATTAAATTCAGCATTCATACAAAAATAGATTTAGGTCTAAAGAACATTAAGTTTTTGAATATTAAGTAAACGTAAAATTAAGGACAAAATTACAGCTAAGAGTATAAAGATGGCAATTTTGAAAAACCAAAGTATCTCCATGTCATTAATCAGGAACAAAGAAAGTCCCAGAACCAGCATATATGCAGCACTGCGGTATATGAGTTTTACCTCAAATCCGGTGTTCCAGTGTTTCAATACATATACCATCTGGCATATAGCCATCAGAGTCTGTGAGAAAAATGTTGCTTGAGCAGCTCCAATTGCTCCGTGAGTAGGAATTCGCCAATAATTTAATGCGACATTTAATACAATTGTAAACAAAGCAAAAATACTGATCCATTTTAGGTGACCTGCAGCGGTAAGAAATCCACCAAAAATATAACTTACAAATACCATAGGAAAAGTATAGAGTAAAATTTGAAAAGATACATACCATGTCGAATCACCCTCTTGGTATAATAAATGTATTATTTCTGGATGAAAGAATCTAATCACAAACAATAAAGGAACTGCTAAAAATATCATTAGTGAAAATGCTGTCCATAGCACCTCCCCAAAAGGTTCCTGGGCAGATAACTTACGCGTAAAAAAAGGAATAAGTAAAGAGGCTAACAAAAATGGAACCATATTGACTGCATCTAGTATTCGATAAGCCGCTGCATATACGCCAGCTTGAATATTTCCTGTATCCGCTAAAAGTTTTTCCAACATTACAGCATCGATTCGTGTGTAAATTGTCATGAGTAACACCACCACTGCGTAAGGTAAAGACCGTTTTAATAATGGCACTAGAACATTCTTATCAAGGCGTGGAAAAAGAACCTCTCCTTTCCAAGCTAAGACAGACAAGGATAGAGCAGCACAGAGAGTAAGTGCAATGGTTTGGGCATAGATAAAGTCAATTATCTCAAAATCTCCAAACCATGAAGTATATAATAACAATGCACAGAAAAATATACTCAGGACCCTGTCAAAAACAGAAAAGAAAGCATCCCATTTATACCATTGCATGGCGGTAAAATTACTTCTACTAAACAGAATAAAAGATAAGAGTAACTGGTTTATAGCAAGAAAAAAGAGCATTTTTTTCTGCAGAAAAGAATATCCTAATACCAGAGCTAAACAAAAAGTAAACGCAAAGTAAAGAATAGCCATCATACCTTTTAAGGCAAATAGCTTTCCGAATAAAGAAGGCAATAAACTAGGATTTTTAGCTACCTCTTTATTATTGAATTGGTGAAGGCCAAAATCTAGAATGATGTGAAACAGAAAAGAAAAATTAAACACTACAAAGTAAAATCCATAATTCTCCGCTCCTACGGTGTTTTGCACTTGTAAATCAATACCAAAAATCCATAGCGGTTTAACCAGAAGATTTACGAAAACTAGTAAAAATAAATTCCTGAAAAGCTTCTTAGCCATAATATCCAAATAAAGTTATACTTCTCCCGTATCTAATCCGATTATTCATTGAGACTTAACTCGCTGAGCCTTATACACTCCATAGTCACGGCGGTATTGCAGTAATCAACCGAAAATATATTTGGAATCTTATCCGAGGTGATTGTACCGTTTGCAATCCAAGCATCGATTGTTGAAGTCATTCTTGCCCTTCCATCCAATGCAATTTCATTAATAGAGCTTGCAACATCTGGGTTAGATAGGCACGCAACCTGATTGGCAATATCTAAAGTAAACGTATAACTCAATTTGAAAAGTCGATTAGACGCTGGATTGAAACTTTGTATTTTTTGTAGTTGATCAGCTACAACAAGGTCTACATCAGGACTATTAGAATATGACCCACTAATAGGAATGAAATCATAACCGAACATACCTTGTTCAGTAAAATCATTAGTAATATCTAAGTCTTCAAATAAAAGTATCACTCTCCCTTCATTATTATAAAGTGGAATAATTTCATCAAGCGGAGTACTGATAAAAGAAGCAGCCAATGGAGTAGATATAGTATAAAGGCTCGAACCAAGTACTTCTTGAAACAAGGCAATTAAACCGAGGTCTTGACTATTGGTATTACACAAGTTATTCAGTTCAAAAATCACAAGCTCGTTATGCGAAGCCAAAAACATCCTAGTTTCCTCCAAAAACGTTCGCAGTCTTACACCTTCGCAACCTAGACCTCCACATGAGTTGCGATGGTAGGTCCAATACTCGCCTTGAATAAGACTTGGTCTTACATCAAATACCCGAACCCCCATCTCAAGCATTGTCCCCATAGGCTGATCTTGCGTTTGAGTATTGCATGCATTACCTCCAGTACAAGTGTTTAGCTCATAAATACCAGCATCATGTGCCCTAGGCATACTGATATCCTTCAAAGTAATTGCCTGATTCGGATATTGTGCAATTAAATCTTGCATCCAATCTGAAGTCTGTGAAGTATTCGGTTTATTGGATGCTTCTTTATCATCTTTTTTACATGCGCTCATTGCTAATATCAAGCCAATAAGAACTAGTATGCCTCTATTAATCATATCAAATATTTACGCTAAAAATACAACTTTATTGAGAATTGTAAGCGAATAACTTATCCAAACATCCCGCATTGACCTTTAAATCGAAGCAAGCCAAGCGCACTCGGACTTCAGCTCATATAAAATGTAAAAACTTAGGGTTTTTCATGCTGCTCATAGTATTCATCAACCATTAAATCGCCGCTGTTTGCCGCTTGAACTGCCAACTCATCACAACGTTCATTTAAGGGATGTCCTGCATGCCCTTTTATCCATTTTAAGGCAACCTTATGTTTGCGGTAAACCGATAAAAAACGTTTCCAAAGATCAGGATTTTTCTTTTTTGCAAAGTTTTTTTTCTCCCAGCCAAACAACCATTTCTTTTCGACAGCGTCAACAACATACTTACTATCCGACACTACCAAAACATTAGCGCCGCCATCCTTGATTGCTTCTAGTGCTACTATTACCGCAAGTAATTCCATACGATTATTGGTCGTGTATTTGAATCCTTGTGAAAGTTCTTTATAATGTTTACCTGACTGCAGGACAACGCCATAACCGCCCTTACCTGGATTACCTTGGGCCGCACCATCGGTATGAATAACTATCTGCATTAATACATATCGTTTTTTCGTAAATCGTTAATTCTTATTGTTTTTAATTTTTGAGATTGCAAATCATATAATGGATTTAGGTCAAATACTAAGGTCTCCATGATAAGTGCTTTACAATAATCACTGTGGGTTTTGTGCAATAAGTAAAAATCCATGTTCCCCGTTTTATCTAAAACACCGTCAGTGTACAATTCAAAAACATGTGGTTTAACACACCCACCACCGTATTGCACTTTAATTTCAACCTTTTTTTCCAAAATGGTAAGGTCTTTTATGACAAACATCAAGTCTTCTTTAACGGGCTCATCTATCTCCCCAATTTGAAAAGATTGCATTTTATTCCCTAAATCAAGGAGTTCTATTGTTTCATCGCCCTCCGCTGTCTCACTTACAGCCTTTTTAGCTTTGCAAGAACTTATAACAAGAAAAATCAACAGGAAAATTTTAAGAAAATTTTTCATATCTCATCCAGTTTTTAATTCATTCAAATATAAGTAATTTCGTTGCTTAATTAAGATGGAAAATTTCAACACATTAACCCTCTTTGGGAAAACTTACACTGCACAAGATCTAATCGAAAAATCTCAATATTCAAGTAATCGGGAAAACTGGGAAAATGAGTATTGGGAATTTATAGCTTCTTGGTTAAATGAGGATGATTACATACTGGTCTTCACTTCAGGTTCCACAGGAAAGCCGAAGCAGATTCGTTTATCCAAAGAAAAAATGCTTGTTAGTGCCCGAATGACTGTCAGTTTTTTCGGATTGGCAAAAGGTGACAGCGCCCTGTTATGTTTGTCGCCGCGGCATATTGGAGGGATGATGATGATTGTGCGCGCATTTTATGCTCAGCTTGATTTACACATCTTAGCACCCTCCGCTAACCCTTTAATGGATTGCTCTGAAAAATTTAAGTTTGCAGCATTTGTACCCTATCAAGTTTCCACAATCTTACGAGAAACTTCCGATAAATTAAAGAACATCGATCAAATTTTGATTGGAGGTGGCGAAGTTTCTATGACTTTAGAGAAAAGCCTCGAAGCGCTTAAACTTAATATATATAGTAGTTTTGGCATGACTGAAACCATTAGTCACTTTGCTCTTCGGAAAATAGGTGAAGATAAAAACTACATCTGCCTACCTGATATAAGCATTACGCAGTCTTCAATCGGAAGTATGATCGTCCATGCCCCGCAATTACAAGATGAAGCTATTCATACGAGAGATTTAATCGAGTTAAATTCGTCCTGCTCCTTCGTCTGGCTGGGTCGATCAGATTTTGCCATTGAATCAGGCGGCTCAAAGATTATACCCGAACAAATTGAAGAAAAATTAAGACCTTTTATTAAAGAACGATTTTTCATTAGCTCCCTGAAGCACAAACAGTTAAACAACCAAATCATCCTGATTATTGAAGGAGTATCGCATGAATTAAACCAAAAAATATTCGACGATCTGGATAAGTATCATCGACCCAAACAAGTGTTTTTTATTCAACAGTTTAAAGCTGCTGCTAATGGGAAAATCGACCGAATTGCTAGTAAAAAGTTATTGAATATTTAGTTATATTATGAAGGTTGCTGTTCTTCAAATATTTCATCATCCTTTTCGAATTCTGTGATATCAAAATCAGTTCTTTTATCAAAAGTTGTGGTATGTAATTTAACCATATCGATACGATCTAGTCTAAACGACCGCCAATCTTCTCGTAAATGACACCAACCGACCAGATTTCTTTTTCTATTTTTGTAAACTAAAGCCATCGGTTCAACCTGCCGAATCGTCTGTTCACTTTCCCTTGAAGCATATTCAATAGTAACGATTACACGATTATCTATCGAATTGTTGATGCATGATAATAGATTAGGAGAATAGTGCATTTTTCTTCTCCCTCCATCTCGATTATTTTCATTCTTCTGCATTTGTTATAGCTTAGTCTCGAATGAAAATATAAAAAATTAGTGGGAAATCAAGCATTTCGCTGGATTAATTCATACTTTTCTATGAAGTGATGGAGAAATATCAAAAAAATAAAGTACTAATTTGAAAACTAATTTCTTATTGATTGTTTGCTTTGAACTATATCAGCACTTTTTATAAATTATTCTGAATACTCTCATTTTTAAAATTTGACTATAACCTAGCCAAGCTCTCTTCCAATAACTTAATTTTAGATTCAGCATCCTCGAGCTTTTGACGTTCCATAGCAACCACTTTTTTTGGAGCATTATCGACAAAGCGAACGTTACTCAATTTCTTTTGAACCGATATTAAGAAGCCTCTGGTATACTTCAACTCCTCCTCCATTTCCAAACGTTTAGTTTCTACATCAATTGCCTGATTCAATTCTATATAAAATTGCTGACCTTTAACAATAAAGCTTTGTGCATCAGGAACTTCGGACTCCGAAACTATAATTGACTCTAATCCTCCAAGCTTCTCTATTTTACCAATAAAATCTTCATATACGGATGGGTTATCAGCCAATACAAAAGCTGCTAATTTATCTGCATTTTTGATTTGAGCTTTCTTTCGGATATCCCGAATTGAAGAAATAATTTCCTTTGAATATTCTCCTTTAGCTAAGGCATCAGCATCAATATTACCTGCTTTTGGCCAAGTAGTTAAATTAATAGATGCGCCCGCTGCCCTCGCATCCATTGCATGCCAAATCTCTTCAGTTATGAATGGCATAAAAGGATGTAATAACTGTAAAACTTGCTCAAAATACTTCAGCGTCCTCTTCAATGTTTCTTGATCCTGAGTATCGCCATAATTAGGCTTTACATACTCTAAATAGGTGCTAAAGAAATCTTGCCAAATAAAATTATATAAACTTAATAAAGCTTCCGAAATTCTATAACTAGCTAATGAACTATCTACATCTTCAATCGTCTTGCTTAGCTTACTTTCAAACCATGTAAATGTGCTTGTATTATCATTTTGCTTATCAACCGCATTTTCCTCCCACATCTTAACCAGTCCGAATGCATTCCAAATCTTATTTGAAAACTTCTTACCTTGATCACATAATTTTTCATCGAACAACAAGTCATTTCCTGCTGCACTTACGCTCATCATTCCAAAACGCACGCCATCCGCTCCGTAATCGTCCATTAACTTTAGTGGGTCCGGTGAATTGCCTAGCGACTTTGACATTTTCCTTCGCTGGCTATCTCTAACCATACCTGTGAAATATACATCTTCAAATGGCTTTTGCTTTTCAATTGGTCTCGCAGAACCATCGGGCAAAACAAATTTTGAAGTAAATTCATAGCCCCCAAAGACCATCCTTGCTACCCAAAAGAAGATAATATCCCAACCAGTAACCAACACATTTGTCGGATAATAGTAATTAAATTCTGTTTTGTCTGCGCCAAACCCATCAAACACAGAAATAGGCCATAACATAGAAGAAAACCAAGTATCCAGTACATCATCCTCCTGTTTTAAATCCGTCAATTCTAGTTGTGGATTATTAAACTTAATTCTTGCTTTATCAAGCGCATTCTCAGCATCTTTTGCTACCACAAACTCCTCTCCAAAATACCATACAGGGATTTGATGTCCCCACCATAATTGTCGAGAAATAGGCCAGTCTCTGATATTTTCTAACCAATGTTTGTATACATTCTTAAACTTGGCGGGCATAATTTTAATATCATCGTTCATCACATGCGCTAATGCAGGTTTCACGATTTCATCCATTTTAACAAACCATTGCAAGCTTAATCTTGGTTCTACAACAGTATCCGCATTTCTTTCTGAGTATCCAACGTTATTAGTCATTTGCTCAGTCTTAATCAAGTGCTTTGTCTCTTCAAGCAACTTGGCGACTTTTTTACGGACTTTAAATCGATCTTCTCCGACAAAGACTTTGCCGGCTTCACTAATCGTGCCATCTGCATTAAACACATCAATAGTCTCTAAATCATGTCGCTGCCCAATTTCGTAATCATTCGTATCATGAGCAGGAGTTACTTTTAACATTCCTGTCCCAAACTCCATATCAATATACTCATCACAGATAATTGGGATTTCCCGATCAACCATAGGCACGACTACCTTCTTTCCATGCAGATGCGCATATCTTTTATCATCAGGATGAACACAGATAGCTGTATCGCCCATTATAGTCTCAGGTCGAGTTGTAGCAATTGTTACGCACTCATCGCTATCGACAAGATTATACTTAACATAGTAAAGATTCGATTGAACATCCTTTCTAATTACTTCTTCATTGCTTAAGGTTGTTTGCGCTTTAGGATCCCAATTTACAATTTTCCAATCGCGATAGATGTAACCTTTCTCGTACCAAATATTGAAAATTTCCGTAACCGCTATATTTAATGAAGGTTCCATGGTAAATCGTTCCCTCTCCCAATCGCAAGATGCGCCCATCTTTTTCAATTGATCGATAATAATTCCCCCATATTTATCTTTCCATTCAAAACAATGTTTCAGAAATTCCTCTCTTCCAATATCGCCTTTACTAATACCTTCCTCTCTCAGTTTATTTACAACTTTAGACTCAGTGGCAATAGCTGCATGATCTGTGCCTGGCACCCAGCACGCATTTTTACCTAACATTCGGGCTCTGCGGATTAGAATGTCTTGTATGGTATTATTTAAAATATGCCCCATATGGAGTATACCTGTGACATTGGGTGGCGGAATCACAATCGTAAAGGGTTCTCTATCATCTGGAACCGAACGAAAGATTTGATTATCCATCCAATATTGATACCATTTTCCTTCGATTTCAGAAGGGTTATATACTTTTTTACTCATGGAGAATTAATTAATTCACAAAGGTAATTAAATTGCTTTGGCTTAGAAATCATAAAATGACTTTTGTTCGAGATTAATTCAAGTAATAATGCCATTTATTGAATCACAAATGGCATTATTATTTTTAAAATCAAATTTCATTAATCCATTTATATTCAATTGATTTAGCGAAGAATAGTAACCGAGCCGCTAAACGATTTCTCCTCTCCATTAAACATAGTCGCAACGACTTGGTATATGTAAGCGCCCATTGGAACCGGTTCCCCTTTAAATGTTCCATCCCAGGCATTTCTTGGATTTGAACAATCCAAAATCTTTGGATTACTTGGTCCATTGGTTTGATTTGAGTTTTCAAAGACCATCTCTCCCCATCTGTTAAATATTTTGACATTCAAATTTGAAGCACCTGCAACATTTAATTCAAAATAATCATTAAGACAGTCGACTTTGAACTCATCTGAATATGGTGAAAAGGCGGTAGGAAAGAATACAGGGAAATCGGTTCGAACCTTAATATCTAAAGTATCGAATGCGGAACATCCTACTCCATTTACTAACTCAACAACCTCAACAACCAACTGCGCATTTTGTGTAAATGATGTGTTTGGATTCTCGCAAAGACTATCGATATCACAGGCGCTTACGTCCACATCGGCAGCTGGATACCACAGGTATTCTATCACCTGTGAACTTGGTGTTTCATTGAGTAATTCTGCATTCAACTGAATAGGCTCTCCACTTACAACTGTAAGCTCTTCTAATACATTAAAATCACTTAAACTTGATCCAAATAATAAGACATCTAATGCCGTAGATGGACTAATAGTAAATTCTGTGTTAGCCACACAACCTTGATTATCTTCTACAACAACAAAGTAGTTACCAGGGCTTAAATTGTTAAATGCACTATCTGTCTGATAATTGCCATTTAACTCATAACTGAATGGCAAAAAGCCACCAGAAACTTCTATATAGGCATAGCCATCATTTCCACTAATACAACTTGTATTACCCGGTAAAACGGAGACCTCCATCGTATCTGGATTCTGTATGAAAACAGAATCAACCTTAATACAGCCGCTGTTGTCCGTTACATTTACACTATACCACTGATCACCGAACAATTGGGTAGCAACAATGCCAAATTGATTAGGTGCAGTATTCCATACATAACTGTATGGAGCTACTCCTCCATTGACGCCAACTGAAGCTAGTCCGGTCTGTTCACCTGGACAACCCGGTTGTGTTGGAGCAATTCCAATTTGTAATTCACTTGGTTGACTAACTTGAAAAACCCTTGTTGCTATACATCCATTATCATCAATAACAGTAATGGTGTATATACCTGCAAGCAAATCCGAAACCGTAAGTGTAGTATCTCCTATTGGTGACCAAGTAACTGAATATGGAGGAGTTCCTCCAATAATAGTAGTTTCAATTCGCCCATCATTATCGCCGAAACAACCGACATCAAATAGTTTTATTAAATTTATTGATACTGGTGAACTAGGACCATTAATTGAATCAGAAACATAAGTAGAGCATCCATTTGCATCCGTTATCGTCGCACTTATCCCACCTGGGTTCAAGCCAACTATGGTTTGTGCAGTATCATTCGTATGCCACAAATACTCGTAAGAAGGTGTTCCACCTGATGCATTAACCACAGCTTCACCTGTATTTAAGCCATTGCACAATACATCTGTTGTCGTAATGCTCGCAGACAAATCAAAAGATGGCGCGTTGACAATAAAGGTATCCGATGCCGTGCATCCTTTTTGATCAGTGACATCCAAGTAATAAGTCCCTCCCTCAAGATTAGAAATGTCTTCATTGGATGAAGAAAATCCAAGATTCGTGCTCGTCCAAGAATAAGTATACAATGGAGTACCTCCATTAACATTCACTCCAATAGCACCTTGATTAGCTCCAAAGCATAGTACCTCATTAATCGCTTCCAAGCCGATAACCAACTCAGCTGGTTCAACAATCACTATTGGCGTTACTGGATAGATGTCTGCGCATAAACTATCATCTTGGATAGTCAGTAAATAATTGCCCGCAGGTAAATTTACAAATGCTCCTGATGCATTGGTATCACTATTTAAAACATACGCTAGTCCTCCATTGAATGAAGTAGCGTTTACCGTTATTGAAGCGGTAGAATCACCATAGCAATCCAATTGATTGACTAGCACGGTTTGGAATGCAGGAGGATTTAATTCATCTACATCCAAGGAATCAATCATTGTATTTTCACAACCTAGATTATCTGCAGCTATCACCGTATAGGTCCCTTCCAAACTATAATTTCCAAAACTTAATGAACTTCCTGTGCCAATTTGAGCGGCTCCAACAGGAACCGTATAATTCCAAAACAGTTGATAGTTTACTCCAATATCTGAATTACTCAGATCAATATTTACCCCTTGAGAACCCGCACAAAAGCTACCACCTCCCTGCACATTGAATGCCGTAGGCCCATTTATCAATTGTACATTAACCGTATCTGTTAAATAGCGAGAGCAACCTGAAGCATTAGCTGTCGCTAATACGGTATACGATCCACTCAAGGACTGACTTCCAAAAGAAACTCCAAAGCCTGTTCCCGGAATAGGAACACCCATGGGAATCGTATCATTCAGGATTAATTGATAATTAATTCCTATTTCGCTATTATCCAGTACTAATGATGTCGCGGTAATACTTCCTGAACTACAAATAAATGGGTCTCCCAATACATCCTGATCATTTGGGTTTGGATGAATAAACACATTGACTGTACCCTGCATATTACTGATACAATTGGAAGAACTCTGAGCAATTATAGCATAGTTACCAGGCAATGGTTGAGCAGCAAAACTAATTGGGGCTCCTGTTCCAAAAACCGTCTCAATGGGCTGCCCATTGACTATCAAGGTATAACTCACTCCATTCTGAGATCCAGATAAAGTCACAGGCGCTCCAGAGGATCCTTGACAATAGCCACCTCCACCTTGAACTTGATAAACTATAGGCTCGTCAATGATACGAATAGTATCATAAATAGGAATGGACCATCCGCAACAAATCTCACGAACTTTATAACGAACAGTGTATAAACCCGAGGACAATCCATTTAGATCGAAGGTTGGTGCTGCTATCGTTGAAGGCGACAAGGAAGGATTATCGACATCTGTACCTTGATAAATCCTCCAATCATATTCAACTTCTGTGCCCCATGACGTTGCACTTAAATTTATGGAAGAGTTTATACAAGTCGTATTTGCAGGCGATACTGTCAAAGATGGCAATGCGCGTTGAACATCCGCAATTCTCAGGTAACTGTTAAATGTTGCTCCACCGATTTGAAGATTGACTACTTGACCTGGAGTTGTGCTGTAAACCAATACATCATTATCTCCATTTGAAAAAGATGAAGTAACTAATGGCGCCGGACTATCACTTAAGTCATTGACATAAGGTAAAGGAATATTCCAACTATTGGGCCCATCTTTACTCAAACTAATTTCACTATAAATACAAGCTTTTGCATTATTATAGTTTATAGACACAATTGGGAAATTAGGAATCGAAGTACTAGGATTTGAGCTGACTCCGTCAACTACAAGATGAGCGTTCACGCCATTCGCGCCGTCTCTACCTCGACCTCCATTACCTCCAGATCCGCCTTGACCACCACTTCCAGAGCATTTACTACCATTCACACATCCGTTACAATTACCTCCGGAACCATTGCCTCCATTTAATCCTGAACTTCCATTAGCTCCATTACCTCCCGAGACTTCAGTTAAGGGTGTATTTAAAAGAATATTCGAAAAATTCACTCCGGTATTGGAGTTAGATGTATATATTGGAAAGGAACCACCTGAGCCATAGCCACCAGTTCCTCCTCTGCCCCCGCGTCCACCGTTCCCACCTGTACCTCCATTAAAGCCATCGCAACTTATACACCCTACTCTTCCTCCTCTAGAACCATTACCACCAGCACCTTGGCCACCACCCCCACCATCTTGGCCAGTACCGGCTTGACCTCCTGGCACATAATACGCAGCATTAGGAATACCTACAATCGGTCTATCATTAACTTGCCATGATCGACCATTTGATCCACTATTGCCGCTATTTCCAGAGTTGCCATTGCAACCATTACTACTAAAAGGACATCCACCGCCACTTCCTCCACAATTATCCGTCCCAACACCACTAGAGCCTCCTGAACCAGTTGAGCCAGCTGGATTTACATATGGTGGATGAATCGAAGCATTAAACGATGCATTATCACCACTGTCTCCTGAAGCTCCTCCTCCCGGATTACCATTGCCATTGGCACCTGAACCCCCAGACCCAAGACCACTCCCACCAAAAGAACCGCCACCATTACCTGGTGTGGTTCCATTTGATCCAGCACTGGCATTGCCTGAATTTACTTCACATCGAATGATGTTATAATTTTCGCAACCATTTATTAGTAATATCGCATAATTTGATCTTCCTCGATTATCTGGCGTAAAACCAAATACCGCCGTGCTTGTAATTCTTAGATCTTGAAGAGTAAATCCGTCAGCATTATTACCAAGTATTCCAACTCGATGCTCTATGCTCGAGCTTCCCGTTGCAAGACTATTTTGAAACCCTGATAATACCAAATCTGTATTTTGAGATGATGTTTTAGTCCAAATACCCGCTTGAAACTGATATCCACCCTCTATAACCAAATCGTTTTCTAATTGTATGATGCTAGTCTCATTATAAACACCGCCAGCCATTCGAATATTTTTCCTGCCTGCCAACTGCGAAATTGCGTAAGAAAGCGTCCGATAAGGATTATCTGGTCCGCCAGCAAACAAATCGTCAACTCCTGTTGTCGCGACATAGGCAAAATCACAATTAGGACTTCCCACGTCAACTACACAAGTTGAGTTTGCATTCGATTGACCACAAGCATCTTCATAAGTTAAGGTAATGAGATAATTACCTGCTGTAATTGGAGCTGTCCAATTTGTAGCAGCCGCAGAACTTTGCGAAAAACTACCACCTGAAGCCGTCCAAGCGTAGGTGACACCATTCGCTGCGCCAACAGCTGGAGGCAATAAGGCACTTAAAGGATGAGTTGAGCCTGGCAAAACAATTGACCCACAAATTCCTGATTGAATATCTGGAGGTAAATCACCAGGTACGCCATAAGGGTTGTATGAAACTCTGATACAATTTGATGCAACTGTATTGCTTATAAAATTTGAAGAGCAATTGGCAGTTATTAAAACTCGATACAAACGAGTACCAGGAGATTGAGGTGGCGTAAAGCTTGATGAATTTGCTCCCCCTACATTGGTCCATGAACTTGCAGTTGCGGAAGCACAATCTGTAAAAGCTGAAACTTGCCATTGATAGTTGGCCCCAGTCGGCCAGCCATTAGCATCTAAGGTGGTGCTAGCTGTTAAGTTAAGTGCTGTACCTAAACATAAATTATTATCACTGGGACTAGGCTGTATAGCAATTACGGGTGATTCGTTAAAAGACCATCGAAAGCGATAGGTGAAACGGTAATCTCCACACCACGAAGAAACTCCTGAATGCCAAGTGCATGGAGAAAACGTCCTAAAATTAACGGATGCTACATTGCTAGAATTACATCTTCTGCTATCGCCATAGACACTTGGGAAGCAGTTAAAAAAGTTGTAAGAGTTAAAATTAAAAACATCATTATTGCAATTATCTTCCCACGCATCTAATGCAAGCGAAAAACTGCTCGCACCGGAATTGATCCTATTTGCCAAGGTGTAACTGACATTAGTAAAAACCGTTGAATTCCCTGGCACATGAATTCCTACGTTTGATAATGCAGGGCTTAAATTATCTTGAAGATCAATAATCCAAGTAGGATCGGGAGACCCACAAGCGGTGCAATCCCCGTAATTGGTTCTCTCAACAGCAATAATTTCAACCTCATAATTCACTAACTGTGCAAATAATGAAACATAAAAACTGCTAAATACAAATAGTATGTATAATTTTTTCATATCAAAAGCTTAAGGGATAAAGGTCAGTTAATTTTAGAGAAAGTGTAACTCTCAAAAAATGTTTGATTTCTCCTCGAAATAATCATCGTTTTTTTTGTGACTTTAATTTTAAACTCACTTTCACCTGATTTACTTATTGTCTCTTTTTTACCATCTTTTGAAACCATAACCGTATTAGAATTTTTTAAAATCAAATTTGATCCCTTAAGTTCATAATTATAATTGATTAAATCGCCACCTATCACTACAGGGAATCTTTGGTCTTGAATAGCTAATACCTCGCTCCGATTTAAATAATACCCAAAAAATGATTCTTCCTTGGCGAAAGACAAATCCGAATCAGTAAATTCTCTTAACTCAATAGCATCTAGCATCCAATTTCCTTCAAGCATGTTATCCTGGGAAAACCCAATCATAACGCTACATATAGTAATGAAGAATACTGAGGGAAGTCTTAATTTCATGGTTTAGGTTTTACTTTAAGTCTAATATAGTGTTTATTTGATTTGATTCATAGAGAATAATTATTCAACTTTATAAAATATACTCCCCGATTTAGAATATTTCTATTGAAACTGGCATACGTGCTTGCACTTTGCCATTCATGTTGTAAAGCTCATGAATATCTTGCACAAAAGGCGCCAATGGACCTAAGTTCTCATGCATAACTTGTTCTTTTGTAGACATTCCCATTTCTGCAAAAATTTGTTCAAATGGGGATTGAACCTCAGGATATTCCTTTAATCTATAATCCTCCAGTTCAGCCAACTCAGCTGCATAAGCAATGGCATCATCCAAGCTTCCAATTTCGTCTACCAAGCCTCTTTCCAAAGCTTGCTCTCCTGTCCAAACCCTTCCACTAGCCACAGCTAATACATCTTCCAACGGTAAACCTCTGCCTTCAGCCACTCTTGAAGTAAATGTTGCATAAATTTTATTTACATTCTTCTGAATTACTGTCGCCTCGTAATCGGTAAATTTTTCTGTTATTCCATTAGATGTTGCATGATCATTTAAAACCACATCATCAAAAGTAATTCCCAATTTATTATTGAGCATTTTCTCTAAATTTGGAACCAAACCAAAGACACCTATTGAACCTGTAATAGTGTTTTCTTCAGCAAATATTTTAGCTGCATTACAAGAAATGTAATAGCCACCTGAAGCTGCTAACTCCCCCATTGATACAACCACTGGCTTATCGGATTTAGCCAACTCCAATTCTCTCCAAATGACTTCAGAAGCTAATGCAGATCCGCCTGGCGAATTTACCCGAAGGACAATGGCTTCAATATCCTCGTCTGTTCTAATTGCTCTAATTTGTTTGGCAAATTTTTCACCTCCAATACTTCCTTCATCTCCCTGGCCATCAACGATGCTACCTTCAGCATAAATAAGAGCAATCTTATGACTTGATTTATTGACAGATGCAGTTGCAATTGCATAATCATTTAAACTTATAGATTCAATATCGTCGTTTGGACTTATTCCTAAATTTTCTTTAAGCTCTCCCAAAACTTCATCGAAATAGCGCGTGCCATCTATAATGTCTAATTTTGCGGCTTCTTTTGGGTCAAGCGCCAATAAAGAATCTAAGATTGAGTCAAAATCTTCTGGAGCAATATTTCGCTCATTGGCGATGTTGTTCACAAAATCCTCTTTAATCCCTTGCAGTAAATAAGTCATCTGTTCACGATTAGCCTCACTCATTCCTTCTTGAATAAATGGTTCTACTGCACTTTTGTACTCTCCTACTTTAAAAACTTGTACTTCCGCATCAAGCTTTTCTTCGAGTAGTTTTTTATAAAAGGTAAGACGCGCACCTATTCCACGCAATTCAATATATCCCTCCGGATTAGCATATAACCGATCTGCGACAGATGCTAGATAATAGGATTTTTGATCAATCATTTCCCCGTAGGCGATAATAAACTTTCCGCTCGCTTTAAATTCATTCAAAGCTTGTCTCAATACATCTAGACTAGCATATGCATTTGGCGTAAAAGAAAGATCCATATAGATTCCTTTTATCTTATCATTATTTTGAGCGTGCTCAATTGCTTCTAACAAACTTTGAAGTCCTGCTTTTTCTTGAGATATGTTTTCCAAATTATTCAAATCAAATGGCGAGTAGCCATCTCTTTCTTCAATGTCATAATCTAGTTTTAAAACCAATAATGAGTTGTCTGCAATTGTCTTAAGCCCCCGAGAAGAACCACCGCCATCGCCGAACGAGCTAGCGATTAGACCGATAAAAATCATTAGCATTAGAAAACTGATGACTTGAAAAATTGTTAGGCCGACTATTGTTGCCAAAACTTGCTTAAAAAAATTCATTATTGCTTATGTTTACATGAGAAAACAAAAGTACAAATTAATTCATTTAAATGATGGCCATACTTCTACTTGGAGGGAATTTAGGAAACAGAGAGGCATACCTGCGTTTTGCTTTGTTTCATCTAAAAAAAAATGTAGGGAAAGTCTTACAAATGAGTAAAGTTTATGAGAGTGGAGCTTGGGGGAAAGTTGCAAACAAGCCTTTCCTCAATCAGGTAGTTAAAATTAGTACCCGCTTATCCCCTCAAGAATTGCTCGAAGCGATATTATTCATTGAAAAATTGGCAGGAAGAAAAAGAACATTGAAATGGAGTAATCGAACCTTAGACATCGATATTTTGTATCTAGAGGATAAAGTAATTAATGAACCTTGCCTAAAGGTTCCTCATCCAGAGATCCAAAATAGAGCATTTACCCTTGTACCTTTAGCTGAAATTCAACCAAATTTCGTTCACCCAATACTTAAACAAACCACGAGGAACCTTTTGATTAATTGCGCTGATAATGTGTGCCCAAAAGAATACAAAAAAAGAGGTGTATAATTTCATAACCATAGAAGGATGCATAGGAGCTGGTAAAACCACCTTGAGTAAAATGCTAAGTGCGCATTACTCATGTAAAGGGATATTTGAAAATTTTGAGGATAACCCCTATCTCCAAAATTTTTATTTGAATCCAGAAAAGCATGCCTTCTCCCTTGAGTTATTCTTTATGGCGGAACGCTATCAGCAACAAAAACAATTGTTGGAAGAAATGAATCTATTTGGTGAAAAAGTGATAACAGATTATGCATTTTTTAAATCATTAGTTTTTGCCAACATTACACTGAAAGAAGATGAATTACAGCTTTACAA
>MDTC01198545.1_pt1 | contig 37794 bp, 42 predicted proteins | sample 811181 | NCBI WGS metagenome assembly MDTC01 (sample SAMN05326644, study PRJNA326480) | marine metagenome | isolation source: seawater | place: Pacific Ocean: North | collected 2011
GTCTTCTCTCTGTCTCTTTAAAGACACACTCTCTCTCTACCGGATATGGTACGAGGGAAGGTAGTGAACGAGGGAAGGCTACCGGGTAACGGGTACGGGAACCGGGAACCGGGTACGGGAGTACCGGGTAAACAGGGGACAGGGGAACAGGAGCCTGTAGAAAAACGCTAAAAAATCAGAACCGGACCAATGAAAACACATACCCCCCTGCAAAAAAAAAATCGGTTCCGTGTTGGGGGTCGGTGACGCAGGGTGGGGGGGAACCTAAAAGCTACACCCATCTAAAAAAAATTTGTATCTTTGTAACAGATAACTAAAAAAGAATTACTATGGAGTATTATAAAGGAAGTCCTGCTGAACAAGGATACACTATCAAAGATGGTAGGCTAATCAATATGGCTCCATCTCCTGAAATGGGAATTACAAAATTGGCTGAGATGAGAAGGAATCTCAAAAGAGCTAAGAAAGTCAGAATGATTGCTGAAGGCAATGAACTTGCTAATGCTAACATTGACTTATTTAAGAAACTATAAATGTGTCTACGATTATAGTGTTTGATGTTTGATGAAGAAGAGGGACCCACGTCCCTCTTTTTTTTGTACCCTCATCAGGACTCGAACCTGAAACCGATAGCTTAGAAGGCTATTGCTCTATCCAATTGAGCTATAAGGGCAGAAATATGTTGACTTCTTTTTATTTATGTTAAGTTTATGTTGAGTTTATGTTGACTTTAATTTACTTAACTTATTGATATTCAACAACTTAACTATAACTATGTTAAGAATGTTAAGTTTAGAGCCTCGTATACGGAAAAAAAAGACAATATATAAAAGGAGGTAGTAGTAGTATAGGAACCCAAAAGTCGTCATTTGACATCAAGAGTTAGGGTAACCATAAATAGATATAGCCTGTACGTGTAATACTGCTCTTGCTCATCCGGTGGTATGAACTCCCAACCTAAAGCAAATCGCTCGTGAGGGTAGTGTAGGGTGATTTGTAATTGCCAATCCATTTAATTATTTTTAGTACCTTTGCAAAGTAATCTAAATTAAATTTATTATGCAACAAGGGTTCACACCTAAAGAGCTTCACTTTAAAGATGAAGGTCGCACAAAGTTAATCAATGGCATACGCACCATATCCGAAGCAGTAAAGTCTACGCTCGGTCCACGAGGAAACACGGTCCTCATAGAATCACCGGAACATCTTCACGGAATCACAGTTACTAAAGATGGTGTAACTGTAGCTAAATCCATTTCATTATTAGACCCTGTCGAGAACCTTGCGGTTCGTATGATGAAAGAGGCAGCAGACCGAACTGCGTCCTCAGCAGGTGACGGCACAACAACGGCTATTGTATTGGCAGAGGCATTAGTGAATGCAGGAACAGAACTTATTGGTGACGACATAAACAGAACAGAGGTTTTACGTCATATTGTTGACGAGACGAAAGAAATCGGCAAACATCTAAAAGTAAAAGGAAAAAAGTTAGACGACAAGAGGCTACGTGACGTAGCAATCATCTCAGCTAATAACGACCCACAGATAGGTGGCATTATTGCAGACGTGTACGAAAGCGTAGGTAAAGATGGTGTAGTCACAGTAGAGAAAAGTAAAACCACCTCAACCTATTACGAAACCACAAAAGGAATTAAGGTCAAAAGAGGATATGCATCCACGCTATTCATCAACGACCAAAAACGTGACGAGTGTGTCTTCGAAGACACATATATCTTAGTCTGTGATTCAGAGATTAGTAATATTCTACAAATTGAAAGTATCCTAAAACCAATCATTCAAGAGGGTAAGAAGCTACTTATTATTGCTCCTTGTTCTCAAAATGTAACCAACACTCTTGCAGCTAACGTGCTGAAGAACGGTTTGAAGATATGTACAATCAACCCACCGGACTTTGGGTACAGACAACACGAGCTTATGCAGGACATAGCAATTAGTGTGGGTGCTACATACTTTAGCGAAAAGACAGGCGATGACTTGAGCTTGATTAACTTCAGCGATTTGGGTCATTGTGCTAAGGTGATAGTTAGCCGTGACTCAACGGTCATCGTTAAAGACGATAGTCAAACCTCTGAAGAAGTGATGGAGCGAGTAACTCAACTTCAGGATGCACACAAGAATGCTAAGAAAAAAGAAGACAAGGAGTTTATCAATCAAAGGATAGCTTCATTGTCAGGTGGAATCGGAGTTGTGTATGTTGGAGGAAACACAGACCTCGAACAAAAGGAATTGTACGATAGAGTAGATGATGCGGTCTGTGCCGTGCGTTCAGCACTTGAGGAAGGGATTCTTCCCGGAGGTGGACTCACCTTGTACAATCTCCACAAAAGCTATACCGTTAAAGCAGCAGGTGAAAAAAATTCCGCAAAAAAAATCGCTTATGCGATTTTGGCAGATGCTCTTAAGGCTCCGCTATATCAAATCTTAGATAATGCAGGAAAAGATGCTGATGAAATCTACAAGGATTGTAAAGGTGCTTTGTACGGATACGATGTTAAAAAAGAGAAGTACGGATACTTGATGACACTCGGAGTCATAGACCCTGTGAAAGTTACAAGACAAGCTCTGCAAAATGCAGTATCAGTAGCCGTTACTATATTATCAACCAATGCTATCGTGACTATGGCACGTAGCTATGATACCGCAGAATAAAATGACAGGAATTGAAAACCCCATTTTCGAACACGGCAGAAACGATATGAGAAGAATTGATGCTGCCAAAAAACTACTTAGGTCAAGAGGATACTTAGTAATAAATATTGAAGATGAAAAAAAGAGACACACCGCAGAATAAAGAGTTTGCTGAAATAGCATCCTTTGTTTCGCTTGTAGGAGTTATTATGCTTACAGTGATTGCACTTATATATACACACCTATGAGAAAAAGAGAACTGCCAAAGAGTTTAATCAAATTATTAAAAAAATTTTTCCCTGATGAGAGCAATAGGAAAGAATATAGTAATCCAAAAGATAGACGAGGAAATAACAACGGATAGTGGACTTTTACTATCCAATGAAGATGTAAAAGATTTTAGATACCACAAAGGTAAGATTGTAATGCCGGGTTCTGATGTTTCTGATTACATCAAAAAAGACGACATCGTTTACTATGACTCACGACAATCTTATACGCTTGTAATTAATGGTGAATCTTGCACCATCATTCAGGAGCGTGATGTCGTTGTTGTCTTATAAATTTATTCATCTCGATTATAGCGTCTCTGTATTTTTGTGAAGAGTACGAGACATTCTGCAGAAACATAGGATTCTGTGATGGTGAGGTTGGCATTTCTTCACCACTTAGCTTTTTATAAATAGAAGTAATTACTCTTTTAGACTTGTACGACAAGTTGTACAATGCTTTTTGTTTTCCTTTATACGGACGGAACACTTCTATCCATCCGTCTCTTTTCAATCTATCAAACCTATTGACATCCCACGATAGAATACGATTGAACTCTATAAACTTATCTTTAGAAAAATAACCTTCTGAATTTAGAAACAGAAGAACGTCAAGGTCAGACTGTGAGAGCTTGTATTTAACCTTGATATATTGCCTTATGATTCTCCAATACTTGAGATAATCGTTACTCAAAATATAGTTGATTTAATTTTGTAAATTTGTACAAAGATAAAAAATTATGGCTGACGAGGAAAAAAAGGACAAAGACAAGTATAAGTCTAAAGCGACTACGACCCTTATGGATGAGTTCAAAAAGATTGACGTAGCTAAAAAGGCTATTCAAGATATGGCTTTCAAAAATATGGATGTAAAAAATATTACTAAACCGGGTCCCAACAATACCTACGGTAAAAGAATTAGAGGACTTGCTCAGTTAGGCGGACTGCAAGGAATTAGCGGACTAAGTAGGAACCGAAGAAATAGAACTGCATAATGGCAAAACGTAGAGCAAAAAAGAAAGGTAATAAGATTTGTGCAGCAGGTATTGCTTGGGCAAAAAGAACCTTTGATACATATCCGTCAGCATATGCGAATATGGCAGCAAGTAAATATTGTAAAGACCCTAATTACGCAAAGGGTGCAAAAGGAAAAAAGAAATGAGTAAGCTAAGTAAAAAACAACGCAGGATTGCAAGAGCTGCTATGCCTTTTGATAAGATTACAAAGGCAGATTTTGATGCATTAAAGAAACGTAAAAATAAAAATAAATAGTTATGCCAACAGTAAAATATATGTGCAGCGATAGTGGTAAAATGAAAACTAAAAAGTTTCCATACACCGCTACAGGTAAAGCTCAAGCAGGTGCTTTTGCTAAACTAATGAATGGCTCAATTAAAAACAATCCGGGATACGGAATGGAGAAAAAGTCATACTAATGGGTGAGCTTAAAAAATGGAGAGACGAGAAGTGGGTCCGTATAGGACTTGACGGTTCTATTAAGGGTGCTTGTGGAACAAGCAAGAACAAGAAGAATCCTGACCGTTGTCTGCCATTAAAAAAGGCTCAATCAATGACAAAAGCCGAACGAGCAAAGACTGCTCGTAAAAAGAAACGTGCAGGTGCAAAAGGTAAAACTGTTGTAGCCAACACAAAAGCAGGTAGAGTAACAAAACGATTTACTAAAAGATAATGGCTGATAAGAGTAAAATGAAATGCAACAAAGTGGTTGCATCAGATAGAGCAGGAAAAAAGAGAATGGTAAAAGCCTGTGAGGGTGGTAAAGAAAAACTCATTCACTTTGGAGCTAAGGGTTATGGTCATAACTACTCTGCAGCAGCACGTAAGTCATTCAAGGCTCGACACAAATGCTCAACGGCAAAAAGCAAACTAACTGCACGGTATTGGGCTTGTAAAAATTTATGGGCAGGTAAAGGTGGCTCAACAAAGTCGAGTCCGAAAAATAGAAAAGGAAAATATTAGTATCTTTGTAGCATGGCAAAAAAAGCAGAAATAGAGATTAAAAAATCTAACGAAGGAAAATTTACTGATTGGGCAAAAAAGAATATGCCGGGTAAATCAGTTTGTGCTGCTGCATCTGCAGTAATGAGACGTAAAAATAAATATAAACCCAACGTAGTCAAAATGGCAAATTTCGCAAAGAACTTTGGCTGCAGTAAAAACTAATGTTATGAAACAAGGTTACAACGACAGACTTGATGAGTCTATTGGAATGAAGCACAGAGGTGCTAAATCTCAGTCTATGAAAGACAGAAGAGACGAGTCTAAAGGTATGGCAAAAGCTATGACAGGTCACGCTTACAGTGGGGACCACCATATGGATAAGCACTATCCAAGTAGCGTAAAAGGACATCTAAGCAAACTCATCAAAAAGTAATGGGTAAGTTATTAGTTAAAATCGGACTTTGGATGCAAGGAATTTGGTGTAAGTTCCAATGCAAATGGAATTGGATTATATCTAAACTTTTGTTTAAGGTATCTGATTGTCCAAACAAAATGTGTACTTGCAAATGAAGTTAAGTGAAAAATCAAGAGGCTTTGGCGACACGGTTGCTAAAGTAACTCAACTAACAGGTATTAAGTCAGTAGTAGACACAGTCGCTAAAAAAGTAGGGAAAGACTGTGGGTGCAATAAAAGACGTGATACCTTGAATAGAATGATTCCCTACAGAGATTAATTATGGCATATCAAAAATTACAAGGTAGAAGAGCTATTAATGTTTATCCAAATGATGACGTTATTGTACCATCTCCTTCAGATTTGGTTGCTTCAGGTACTAACGATGCAGTAGCTGCAAATCTTTTAGAAGATTCAACTACAAGTTTTTTAGGTAAAGTTATTCCCGGTGCAACGGTATACAACACTACAACAAGTGCAACTGCAACTGTTTTAAAAGTTCAGGATACAGTGTTGACTTTATCTGAAGATATTTTTACTGCAAGTCCTGAAGGATATGCGGTATATAACACCAACAATAGTGAAGGTCCTGTATTGTTCGTAGGAACAGGAGGGACACTTGCTATTAAAACAGTAGGTGGAGATTTAGTACAATTGGTGAATGTGGCAAATGCATCATTCATTCCAATTATGGTAAGCACAGTTCAGGATACAGGTACAACCTGCTCTGACATTATAGCACTTTGGTAATATGGGAAGTATTATAGCGATAGCGAATGCAATTACTACCACTATACTTAGTGGAGGTGGAGGATTCGTACCGCCTACTCCCCCTGCCAATGGAATTATAACAGAAACATCTCCGGGTGTCGCACCGTTTGATTATATACTTGCGGAGACAGGAGAATTTTTAGAACAAGAATAAAATGGCAAATTTAAAGTTTACAGGTTTTAGTGCAGTAGCTCCGGTTTCTACAACCTTAATGGTTGGAGTCGCAGGTGGAGTCAATACGAAGTTTACAGTAGGAGATATTCAACTTCCCGATTTAGGCGGAACGCTTCCGATTTCAAGCGGAGGTACAGGAGAAACTACTCAACCTCTTGCACTCGATGCAATCACAGATGCAGCTAACCAAGTTGCTAACGATGTATTGTATATAGACAATTCCGGTCCAACTCCTGTAGCAGCTTTTAAAAACATTTCCCAAATTACGGGTGTAGGTATTCCTGATGTTGTAACCTATATGGAATGGACAGGAACTACAAACCCTTATATTAACTTCCTCAATGGTGTTGATACTGTTATTCCTTACGATACAATTAGACTATCCTACTCAACAAGTAGCACCGCAGGTAATACCGTTATTCAGCTTGTAAGTCCAACAGAAACCTCTTTTGAGGTATCCCAACCTGCTTTTTACAGAGTATCAGTTAACATCCACTTCTTTGATTTATTTGGTGATATTGATATTTTCTGTGGAGTTTATAATGTAGGAGGTGCGTTGTTACCGGCAGGAGGATTGATTGATAAAAAAGACGTTACAGGTAATACTGACCAAAACTTTTTTGGTTCATCCGTTATGCAGCTAATTAATGGTCAACCTGTTGAAATAAAAGCTAATTTTTCCGGAGGTAGTGGACAAAACCCATTCCCATCTAACACAGGTAACTTGTTTACAAGTGTACTGATTGAAAGAATGAGTTAATGGAATACACTTTTGATACCACTTTGAACGTAAAAGAAATAGATGTAACATATACTATAGTAAGTACAGATGACACAGATAGACAAGGATACTACTTTCAAGTTAACGCTTAAAGATGCAGCAGGATTAGGAATTGGATTGGTAAGTATTCTGAGTGTCTACTTTACGTTAAAGGCTGACATCGCTTTAGCTATGGAAAAGCCTGAACCTGTGATTACTGAACAAGAGTATCACTACAAAGATGAGGTTGTACGTAAAACAATTATGCTTACTCAACAAGATGTAGACGGCATTAAAGAAGATATTTCAGAAATCAAAGAAACATTAAAAACACTTGAGGCACGATTATATGAAATACAGTAGGTATGAAAACTATAATTCCTTTTTTGATAATTATTTTGGCAGGACTGCTTGTCTCTCCAATGCCTATTGAAAAACCTAAAGAGGATTATTACGAACTTACGGTGTTGCAAATAAATGCAAAGTGGAACGAAAAAAATGCAGTTAACATAAACAAACTAAAGAACTGCAATATCGAATGGGCATATCTTGAAGAACAAAATTCTAATGTTCAAGAAAAATTCCAAAAGATTCCTTTTATTGTAATTAAGAAAAACGGTGAGCCTCTCATTTTTTGGGAGGGTAATATCTTATTTGAACCCACCGTTACTGTAGAAGAAATTCAAGCACACATAAACGAGCACTAATGGCTAAACTTCATATACCTACTTATATTAAAAAGATTAACAAGAAAAGACCGGGAGTGCATTCAAAGAATGCATCTAAAGGTCAGAATGGTTATAAACAAAAATATAGGGGACAAGGAAAATGAAATTAGAAAATGTCGAAAAAATCATAGTGCATTGCTCTGCAACAAGAGAAGGTGATGACACTATAAATGCAGAAGTTATAGATAGGTGGCATAAGGCAAGAGGATGGAAAGGATGCGGATATCATTTCATCGTGTTGATGGATGGTACTATTGAAAAAGGTAGAGAAATCAGTCAGTGTGGAGCTCACACAAAGGGTTTGAATTGCAAATCTTGGGGAGTCTGTTATATCGGTGGAGTAGAGAAAGATGGCAAAACTCCAAAAGACACACGAACTCAAAAGCAGAAAGAATCTTTAGAATACTTATTGTATTTCTTAAAACTTTTACAACCTAAAGCCAAGATACACGGACATAGAGACTTTGCAAACAAAGCCTGTCCAAGTTTTGATGCCACAGAAGAGTACAAGGATTTATGAAAGAGATACTAAAAAAAATATTCGGAGTAGATAATGTTGCCACTAAAGTTGGGGACCTTGTCGATAGGTTTGTTAGAACTAAAGATGAGAAGGCAGAGTTTGAAAAAGAACTGACTCAAATCTTTATTGAAGCTGAGAAAGATATGCAACAAAACGTCACGGAACGATGGAAGGCTGATATGGCTTCAAGTGGTTCGTGGCTTTCAAAGAATGTAAGACCATTGGTTTTGTTGTTCTTGGTAGTATCAACTGTAGTGATGGTGTTTATAGATTCAGGTGCTATCAAATTTAATGTAGAAGAGAATTGGGTAGACCTACTTCAGATTGTTTTGATTACCGTGATTTCAGCATATTTTGGTGGCAGGTCCTTTGAAAAGATTAAAAAAAAATAATTCGTAACTTTGTATAATTAATTAAATTAAAATCAAATGGCAAAATTAACTAAAGAAGAGCTACAAACTCTTAACGACCTAAACCAAGAGTTCACTAAAATGAAGGTTCAAATTGGGGAACTTGAGGTTCAGAAAAGTACAATGCTTCAAAACGTAAGCGTATTACGTGCGAGGTTTGCACAAGAAGAAGAAAAACTTATTAAAAAATACGGAGAGGACTCTGTGATTAATTTACAAACAGGGGACGTTTCGAAAAACAAGAAAACCTAATGGCAAAAATATCTACCTACATAATTGATGCACAACCAACATTAGACGACAAGGTAATTGGTACTGATGTTAATGACCTTAATATGACCAAGAACTATTTGCTTGGTGATATTATAGCACTAAGTCCCTCAAGTTCTTTGTCTTCAACTAAAATGTTTTATGGCGATGCTGCCAACGTACCGGCAGAAACAAACACGCTAACGTATCACGTAGGTGGATTAGGTGCAGCAGGTACTGATACTACACAGATTGCAGGTAGTATAGTAATGAGTGCTACTGATGCTGACAGTGATACATCTTTAGTCTTAGGAAAAGACGTAACACCATTAGCTAACAGACCGGGTCAGTATCGAAATGTGGTTGCAATTGGTAATGATGTGGCTGCAAACGATATGAGTTCGTCATCTGTTGGGATAAGAGAATCGCAACTGATTGGTTCTCGATTAGGTACAGACTTCGTAAGTACAACTAATAGTTATATTATTTACAGTACACTTATAGGTGACGATACGCTAAATACGCAGTCCGGACAACAAAATACAATGTCAGGTTCGGTAATATTAGGAGGCAGAAGTGCACAAAAAATACAAACTTCATCCGATGATGTATTCGTAGGTTTTTGGAACTTTGGAAATTCAAACTCTGTTGCTCCTACAGTAGCAACAGACGGTAATACATTTGTTGGTTCAAGAATCGGTAACGCTTCAAATTGTGATGAATGGAACTACAATGTTGTATTAGGAAATTCTGCAATGCAGTCTGCTAATAACAACAATCCTATAGAAAATAATGTTGTTATTGGTAACAATGCAGCTCGTAGTTTAAGTGGTGAAAGAAATATTATTTTAGGTAGTGATGCTGCTTATGCTGCTACATCTGCAGAAGGCTCAGTTATTCTAACACCTCAAAACTCAGGTGTAAGACCTACTTATGATTCTGCACAAAATAGTATTCTAATTGGTAGAGACGTTGCCCGAAGTGCAACCAATGCAGACTTTAATCAAGATGTTTATATTGGAAATTTATCAGGTGTAAGTTTACCCGGAGGTGGACATACTTTAGTAGGTGCAGGAACCTTTGCAGGTGGAGGTTTAGCAAATGCTGATATTAATAACGCAATTGCAGTAGGGTTAGGTGCATTTGGTTCTGCTTCGGACCCGGGTTCTACTGTTAATTATCCAATTGGTATTGGATACTTAGCAGCATCTAATGCAGGAAATTCAGGAGGAAACTATTCTAATTCTATCTGTATTGGTAATAGTGCAGGTTCTCAAATGAATGGAGAAAATAATGTCTCCATTGGTAACAATGCTCACGGTGGTGCAGCACTACTTGGATTCTTTAATGTTGCAGTAGGAACAAACGCTCTGATGATGCAAACAGGTGGAGACTTCAATGTTGCGGTAGGAAACGATGCCTTATTTAATTTAGGCACAGGTACTAATAATACTGCAATTGGTAAAGCAGCAGGTTCTACTGTAGCAGGTTTTAATAATACAACTTCATTAGGTCACAACTCTCAACCACAAGCCGATAACGAAGTAGTGTTGGGTGATAACAATGTACAGACACTTAGATGTAATACGCAAGTTATTTCAGGTCTTTCTGACTTGAGAGATAAGAACAACGTAGAAGATTTACGCTTAGGAGTAGACTTCTTGATGGATTTGAAACCTGTAAGTTGGGATTGGGAAAGACGAGATGGGACAATGGAAGGTAAAAAAGATTCCGGTTTCATCGCACAATTTACAGACAATGTAGTTCAAGCTCATAGTGCAGAAGATATCCTTCCAACATTAGTTAATAGAAACAATGCGGATGCGTGGGAAATGGGTAATGCAGCGTTGATTCCTGTATTGGTAAAAGCTATTCAAGAACTGAAAGCAGAGCTTGACGCTTTAAAAAAGTAAAATTTAATGAAATGGATATTAGAAAAATCTCCATTGGTCCTGATTATAAGTCGGGAGCAATGCACTACATTGTCGGTCAAGATGTCTTAAACGGACACTACAAGATTCACCTTATAAAATATTACGAAGAAACTGATTCTATAAAAATATGGATTGAAAGCGATGAGATGGAAGTTATGTTATGGAAAGAGTTTACTTCTGCTATGCCTGTCTCAATCGAATACAATATCAATTTTTAATGAAATCCTTAAATCAATTCATTGTAGAACCTAAGAATAATAGGAGATACGATAATATAAAAAATATAGGTGGCATAGACTTTATTACAAGTACATCTGAAGAAGATGTTTCTGTTTCTAATCGTCAAGCTATAGTAATCGAAACTCCATTAAATTATTGCGGTCCAATTGAAAAAGGGTGTACCCTTTTGGTACACCATAATGTCTTCAAATTCTACAATGATATGAAGGGTAGACGTAGAAGCGGAAAGAGTTTTCTTAAGGAAAACATTTTCTTTTTAGACCCGGACCAATTCTTTGCATACAAAAAAGACGGAGAGTGGCACGGATATGATAAGTATTGTTTTCTCAAACCCATTCCACCTACTGAAAGTTATATATTTAAACCCTTTACTAAAGAACCTTTAATGGGTGAAGTAGCTATCATTAATGATGGACTAAAATGTAAAGGAGTTAAAAAAGGAGACACTGTTTGTTTTAAACCATATCAAGAATATGAGTTCAATGTAGATGGTGATATTTTATATAGAATGTATGACCATTCAATTACCTTAGTAGTATGAGTAATAAAGATGTTAAATTAAGAATCATTGAAGCAGGTCATCAGGCAGTAGAGCAACTAATAAAAGTTGCTAAAGAAAAAATTATAAAGCCTGACCCTGAAGATGACTTGGCTGCAGATAGATTAAAGAATGCAGCAGCTACAAAAAAGTTAGCCATCTTTGATGCATTTGAAATACTTAAAAGAGTTGAAGAAGAAAGAGAAGCTCTTGAAGAAGGAACAACCAATACTAAAATAGATACAAAACAAGGATTTGCAGAAAGAAGGTCTAAATAGTGAATTATATAAAGTTGTTGAAGACTATATTCCTAAGAATGTATTGTCGAATAAAAATCGAAATAAATCTTGGGTGTATGGCTACAACCCAAAATATAACATTATTGTTATATCAAAGACCGGTGAAATAGGAGAGGTAGTAAAAATATCAGGACTCACTATTGCATTACCAAAGACTCCAAAAGTGTGTCTTCAAAGACACAACGATAAAAAACAACAGTATTGGGAAAGACAAGAGTTACCAAAACCATTATCTAAAATTCAATCTATTTTTCAATGGAATGAGATGCCTTCAGATTTTAAAAGTCGATGGGTAGATTATATTGAGGAAGAGTTTGACCGCAGGGAAGAAGGTTGTTGGTTTATGAATAATGGAGTGCCAACTTACATTACAGGTGCTCACTATATGTATCTTCAATGGACTAACATTGATGTAGGCTATCCTGATTACAGAGAGGCTAATAGATTGCTATATATTTTTTGGGAAGCGTGTAAAGCGGACAATAGAAGTTTCGGAATGATTTATTTAAAAATAAGACGTTCCGGTTTTTCTTTTATGTCATCATCTGAATGTGTCAATACAGGTACACTTGCGAAAGATTCAAGAGTAGGCATCTTATCTAAGACAGGTTCTGATGCAAAAAAAATGTTTACTGACAAAGTAGTACCAATAAATAGTAGGCTTCCTTTTTTCTTCAAGCCTATTATGGATGGTATGGATAAACCTAAAACAGAGTTAGCTTATCGTGTACCGGCATCTAAGATTACAAAAAGAAATATGTATGAAATAGATGAGGATGAGATGGAAGGCTTGGACACCACTATTGATTGGAAGAATACAGATGATAACAGTTATGATGGTGAGAAACTGTTACTTCTTGTACACGATGAAAGTGGTAAGTGGTTAAAGCCAAATAATATTTTAAACAATTGGCGAGTTACTAAAACCTGTTTGCGATTAGGTAGTAAGATAATCGGTAAATGTATGATGGGGTCTACTTCTAATGCATTATCTAAAGGTGGAGATAATTTTAAGAATCTATATTATGATTCTGATGTAGCTAAACGTAATGCTAACGGTCAGACTAAAAGCGGTTTATATTCCTTGTTTATTCCTATGGAGTGGAATATGGAAGGGTTTATTGATAGATATGGAATGCCTGTTTTAAATAACCCACCTACTGAGGTTTTAGGAATCGACAATGAACTAATATATCAAGGTGCTATTGATTATTGGGAAAATGAAGTAGAGTCTTTAAAACACGACCCTGATGCATTAAATGAATATTACAGACAGTTTCCAAGAACTGAGTCACACGCTTTTAGGGACGAAAGTAGACAATCATTATTTAATCTAACTAAGATATATCAACAGATAGATTTTAACGATTCAATGATTACAAATCAACACGTAACACGTGGTAGTTTTAGTTGGAAGGATGGAGTAAAAGATACAAAGGTTATTTTTTCTCCTGATAAAAGAGGACGTTTTAATATCACTTGGGTTCCTAATCAAAACTTACAAAACAATATGAGAGTCAAAGGCGGAATAAAATATCCTGCCAATGAACATATAGGAGCATTCGGATGTGACTCTTATGATATTAGTGGAACAGTTGGAGGTGTTGGCTCTAATGGTGCATTACACGGACTTACTAAATTTAGTATGGAAGAAGCACCAAGCAATGAGTTCTTTTTAGAATATATAGCAAGACCACAAACTGCAGAGATATTTTTTGAAGATGTCTTGATGGCTTGTGTCTTTTATGGTATGCCAATACTTATAGAAAATAACAAGCCACGATTACTATACCATTTTAAAAATAGAGGTTACAGAGGTTTCTGTATGAATAGACCCGATAAGGTGTTTACGAAACTATCTAAAACCGAACGTGAGTTAGGTGGAATACCTAATTCTTCTGAAGATGTAAAACAAGCTCACGCTGCAGCAATTGAATCTTATATTGAAAAGCACGTGGGTTTATCAAGTGAAGAAGGAGATATGAATAATATGCCTTTCAACAGAACATTGGAAGATTGGGCAAAGTTTGATATTTCTAATAGAACAAAGTATGATGCTTCTATTAGTTCAGGATTAGCGATTATGGCTTGTCAAAAGCATCTATATCAACCTGAAAAAAAAGAGTCAAGAATTATGATTAACTTTGCAAGGTATAGTAATACAGGCAACATAAGTCAAATAATTAGATGAAAGATGTAAAGATAAATATTACATCTGCAGGTTTTCCAAGTCAATTTGTCTCGGATGCAGAAAAGGCTACGCAAGAGTATGGACTGCAGATAGGACAAGCCATACAGTACGAATGGTTTAGAAAAGACGGAAATGGTTGCAGATATTACGACCAATGGAGAGAGTTCCATAGATTAAGGTTGTATGCACGTGGCGAACAGTCTATTAAAAAATATAAAAACGAATTAGCTATAGATGGGGATTTAAGTTATCTAAACTTAGATTGGACCCCTGTACCTGTTATTCCAAAGTTTGTGGATATTGTCGTAAACGGAATGGCAGATAGATTATTCAAAGTTAAGGCATACGCACAAGATGCTATGTCTCAAGCCAAGCGTTCTAAATATCAGGATATGATTGAAGGACAAATGGTTGCAAAAGATACCCTGCAGATTATTCAAAAGAAAACAGGTGTTGACCCATTTGTTGTCCCTGCAGAAAATTTACCTGCAAATGATGAAGAGCTTTCTTTATATATGCAGATTAACTACAAGCCATCTATCGAGATTGCTGAAGAAGAAGCAATCAACACTATACTCGAAGAAAATAAATACTTAGACTTACGCAAACAATTTGACTACGACCTAACTGTATTGGGTATCGGTGTTGCCAAGCACGAGTTCTTAAAAGGTTCCGGAGTAAAAGTATCTTATGTTGACCCTGCAAATGTGGTGTACAGTTATACAGAAGACCCTCACTTTAAAGATTGTTTCTATTGGGGTGAAATAAAAACTGTACCAATCATTGATTGTAAAAAGATTGACCCATCACTTACTAATGAAGATTTAGAAGAAATATCTAAATACAGTCAATCTTGGTATGATTATTATAATGTAGCTCAGTTCTATGAGAATGACATTTTTTATAGAGACACTGTAACACTTATGTACTTTAATTATAAGACCACAAAGAAGATGGTCTATAAGAAAAAAGTAATGGCTACAGGTGGTAGTAAGGTTATTGAAAAGGATGACCAATTTGACCCACCGGTAGAAGTTATGGAAGAAGGTAACTTTGAAAAGTTTGAAAAGACTATTGACGTTTGGTATGATGGAGTAATGGTTATGGGTACTAATATTCTTTTGAAGTGGGAACTTGCAAAGAATATGGTTAGACCAAAATCCACAAGTCAACACGCATTACCTAATTATGTTGCAGTAGCACCAAGAATGTATAAAGGTGTTATTGAGTCATTAGTAAGAAGGATGATTCCTTTTGCAGATTTGATTCAAATGACACACTTGAAGTTACAACAAGTTATTGCAAGAGTTGTACCTGATGGTGTCTACATTGATGCCGATGGGTTGAATGAAGTAGATTTAGGAACCGGTAATGCATATAATCCTGAAGACGCATTAAGACTATACTTTCAAACAGGTTCTGTTATTGGTAGGTCTTATACGCAGGATGGAGATTACAATAATGCTAAAGTACCTATTCAACAACTTACATCTAATTCAGGAGCATCTAAAACACAGATGCTTATTAGTAATTACAATTACTACCTGAATATGATTAGAACTGTAACAGGACTAAATGAAGCAAGAGATGCTTCTTTACCTGACCCGGATTCATTAGTAGGATTACAGAAACTTGCAGCCTTAAATTCAAATGTAGCTACACGTCATATTCTTGATGGTAGCTTATTTATATTTAGAAGTTTAGCTGAAGCATTAACATATAGGGTTGCGGATATTCTTGAATATGCAGATTTCAAGGATGATTTTGCTAATAAGATAGGAAAGTACAATGTAAGTATACTGAATGAAATTTCAGACCTATACATTTATGACTTTGGGATATTCTTAGAGGTAGCACCGGATGAAGAAGAAAAAGCTAAACTCGAACAGAATATTCAAATGGCTTTATCTAAACAAGATATTAATCTTGAAGATGCCATTGATATTAGAGAATTAAAAAATATTAAACTCGCTAACCAACTTCTTAAACTAAAACGTAAGCAGAAGCAAGACAGGGAAGAGCAACAACAAATGCAGAAACAAGCGATGACTGCACAACAAAATTTGAAAGCTCAAGAGATGGCTGCACAACTTGCGGTGAAAAAACAACAAATGGAAATTGAAGGTAAGATGAAGCTAAAACAAGCAGAGGTTGCCTTTGAGATTGAGAAGATGAAAAATGAAGCCGAGTTGAAACGTCAATTAATGGCTGAAGAGTTTAATTATAATCAGCAACTTAGAGACATCTCTGAAAAAGCACTCCAAAGTAGGGAGACTCAGAGAGAAACTGCAAAGTCTAAAAGAATTAGTCAGCAAAATACAGAACAGTCTAAGTTGATAAATCAAAGAAAAAACAACCTCCCACCACAAAACTTTGAATCTAATGAAGATAGTTTAGATGGTTTTGATTTGAGCGAGTTTTCTCCGAGATAACTGAATAAAATGAACAAAAATTTATTATTAACTTTGTAAAAATTTAAATCAAATGGAATTAAAAGTAAGAGCCGTTGAGGGTGTCGAAGAGAAGTCCTCACAACAAATCGAACAAGAATTGCTTGATAAAGCCGAGCAAAAGCATAATAATGAAGAAGTAGAAGATACAAATGTAGAATCTACGGAGGCACAAGTTGAAGAAGAAAATACTCAATCCTCAGAGTTAAAAGAGGAAGACGTTCTTTCGTTTATTAAAAATAGATACGAAAAAGAGTTTACATCTGTAGACCAACTCTTTGACCAAAAAGAAAACAATGAAGAGTTGCCTGAAGATGTTAAGGCTTATTTTGAGTATAAAAAATCTACCGGAAGGGGAATGGAAGATTATGTAAGACTTAATCGAGATTTTTCTTCTATGGAGGATGACCAACTATTATCTGAGTATCTAATCTCAAGTGGAGAGGCTCAAGACTTAGAAGACGTAGATGTTCTTATGGATGACTACAGATTTGATGAGCAGCTTGACGAAGAGAAAGATATTAAGAAAATTAAGTTGGCAAAGAAAAAAGCTATTGCTAAAGCTAAAAAGTTTTTTAAGGAGCAAAAGGAAATGTACAAACAACCCCTTGAGTCAAGTACGGTTGGAATTTCTGAAGAGCAACAAAAAGAACTTGATAACTATAAGCAATACTTGGCTACGGCTAAAAGTAACCAAGAGGAAGTAAAAAGGAAAAGAGATTGGTTTGTTGATAAAACCAACGAAGTATTCTCAGATTTCAAAGGTTTTGATTTCAAGATAGGAGATGCTACTTTGACTTTTAATCCGGGTGATGCTACGAAGCTAAAAGAAGCTCAGTTAGATTCTATGTCTTTTGTAAAAAAGTTTATGGATAAAGAAACAGGGTTGCTTAATGATGCTTCAGGTTATCACAGGGCATTAGCCATCGCAATGAATCCGGAAAGGTTTGCTTCGTTCTTTTATGAGCAAGGCAAAGCGGATGCAACCGAGAATGTTACACGCAGTATGAAAAATGTTGATATGACTGAGCGTAAAGTTTCACAGGTTGCAAACAGGAAGGATGGATTGCAAATTAGGTCTATATCGCAACCAAGCAGTAGAGGCTTAACGATTAAAAGTAAAAAAAAGTAAAAACTTAAAAATTAGAAATTATGGCAGGTAATTTTACAGGTCCCGGTTTTGACCTTCAGCCATCTGCACAACAAGTGCCGTTGGCAACAAACTACATCCAAAATTTCGACTTCTTGAATCAGTATCTTCCTGATACATACGAAAAAGAATTTGAAAGATATGGAAACAGAACAATTAGTTCTTTCTTGAGATTAGTAGGAGCAGAACTTCCTTCTAACTCTGATTTAGTAAAATGGGCAGAGCAAGGTAGACTTCACGTGAAGTATACTCAAGTTGGTTCGGCAGGAGCTGCAGGTGATGACGCAGTAACTTTCCAAATCAATGACCCGGCTGCACCGGCAGGAACTGCAACTACAGGACAGGTTCCATTCTCAGCACAAGGCGGTATCGCACTTAGAGAAGGACAAACTGTAGTAGTAATTCAGAATGACGGTTCAGGAGAAAACAAAGGTATCGTTACTGACGTTGACCTAACCGCTTCTCCTATTCAAGCTACTATCGCTTTCTATGAAGCAGGTGGTCTTGTAACTGCAGGTACAGGTGTTGGTAACGCTGATGTTACTATCTTTATTTATGGTTCTGAATTTAAGAAAGGAACTTTAGGAATGGATGGTTCTCTTGAGTCTGACGACTACATCTTTGAGAACTCACCAATTATCATCAAAGACAAATATGCAGTATCAGGTTCTGATATGGCTCAAATCGGTTGGGTAGAAGTAACAACTGAAAATGGTGCTACAGGATACCTATGGTATATGAAGTCTGAGCACGAAACTCGTTTGAGATTCGATGACTATCTTGAAACCGCTATGGTTGAAGCAGTACCTGCAGAAGCAGGTTCAGGTGTCGTTGACCCTGCTGCTAACCCTAACTATGGTAACAAAGGTTCAGAAGGTATTTTCTACGTAGTAGGAGATAGAGGTAACCTTTGGACAGGTGGTGTGCCGGATACTCTTGCTGACTTTGATACTATCATTGGTAGATTAGATGCTCAGGGAGCTATCGAGGAAAACGTACTTTTCCTTGACAGACAATTTGGATTTGCTATTGACGATATGTTGGCAGGATTGAATGGTCTTAATGACCCTGCAGTAGCCGGTGTTACAAGTCAAGGAGCATCATTTGGTTTATTTGACAATGATGTTGAAATGGCATTGAACTTAGGATTCTCAGGATTCAGAAGAGGTTATGACTTCTATAAGACTGATTGGAAATACTTGAACGACCCAACAATGAGAGGCGGAAACGCTACAGGTGCAGGTTCAGGTCACATCAATGGTCTTTTAGTTCCTGCAGGTTCTACATCTGTGTATGACCAAATTCTTGGTAAGAATGCCAAGCGTCCATATCTACACGTAAGATATAGAGCTTCAGAAACTGAAGATAGAAGATATAAGACTTGGATTACAGGTTCTGCAGGTGGTGCTGCTACAAGTAGCTTAGATGCTATGGAGGTACACTTCCTATCAGAAAGATGTGTTTGTACAATGGGTGCAAACAACTTCGTACTGTTCGAAGACTAATATTTAATAAGGAGGGGTGTGTCTTCAAAGACACACTCCACCTTTTTTTTTTAAAACTTAAAATCAAATTAAAATGAAATTAGAAGCAAAAGATAGAGTTTATAAACTCACAAGAGACAGAGCACCTCTGTCGTGTATTATTCCCTCACGAAATAGCAGAAGAAGTCCTCTTCTTTATTTCGACCAAGACAAAGGATATAACAGAGCGTTACGATACGCAAGAAACCAAAAAAGCTGCTTTGAAGATGAGCAAGATGGAGCGGCTATTGTCGAGCCAATTGTCTTTGAAGACGGTATGTTATCAGTCCCTAAAAACAATCCTGTACTACAAGAATTTTTACATTACCATCCATTGAATGGTAAAAAATTTATTGAAGTAGATTATTCAAAAGATGCCTCACAAGAAATTGAAAAACTCAATGTTGAAGTGGATGCTTTGATTGAAGCAAAATCTTTATCTATTGAGCAATGTGAGCAAGTAGGAAGAGTATTGTTTAGTAAGGATGTGACTACAATGTCTTCAGCAGAGTTAAAGCGTGATATTTTGGTGTTTGCTCGTAAAAACCCACAGGTTTTTATTTCAGCTCTGAAAGACCCTGCACTAAAATTACAATCAACAGTTCAACTGTTTTTTGATAATAAGATTTTAGGTTTCCGTAATAAGAAAAGAGATGTACACTACAATCTTGAAGGAAACAAAAAGAGAATGACAACTATACCTTTTGGTGTTGACCCAATTCAATTCTTAGCGGATTGGTTTAGAACTGATGAAGGTGTAGAAGTATTAGAGTTTTTAGAGAAACAACTTTAAGGGGTTTGGTATTTGTGTATGAGGGAGGGGTTAAACAACCCCTCCTTTTTTTTATGTATCTTTGTAACAAAGTATTTACAGATGATTAACTCGGTTAGAAATACAGTTTTATCTATACTTAATAAGAACAATTACGGATATATCTCACCTGCTGATTTTAACCTTTACGCTAAACAAGCACAATTAGATATATTCGAAGATTACTTTTTTCAGTATAACTATCAGATAAACAAAGAGAATGCAAGGCAATCCGGTACAGGGTATGCGGATATCACTAAAGGCTATGAAGAAGTAATTAATATTTTTTCAGAGACTAAATTTTTATTGCATAACATCAATAACAGGTTTTTCACACCAAGTTTAACCACAACAAATGACAATTACTATTTGCTTAATAAAGTCCTTGTATACACAAGACTATTAGCAAGTGGTGTTAACGATAATGTCTTACTTCAAACATTAGAAGATTCAACCACAGATTTTGTAGCTGCAGGGGTACAAGTAGGCGATATAGTAGGTAATACCACTACGAATCAAACTGCTATTGCAGTAAACGTAACACCAACGATTATTACACTTGAAGATGGTAATGGTAATCCTGCAGATATTTTTCAAAACATAGGTGAAGGATATGTGATATATGATGATAGTGTGGTAACAGAAGCTGAAAAGGTTACTCATAGTAAAATTACTATGCTTAACAATTCATTGCTTACTGCACCATCTACTATGTTCCCTGCGTATACTCAGCAAGAGCCAACGCTTTCACTATTTCCTCCAAGCATCAATACAATAGGAGCCGTGCAATGTCAGTATATAAGATACCCACAGGACCCTAAGTGGACATATGTAAACTTACTTGGCGGTGAGCCGTCATTTGACCAATCTCAACCTGACTTTCAGGATTTTGAATTGACTATCTCAGATGAACCCACATTGGTTCTTAAGATATTGCAATATGCAGGTATGTCAATCAGAGAAGTAGCAGCAGTTCAGTTTGGTCAAGGTTTAGAACAATTTGAAGAACAACAAGAAAGATAATAATTATGCCTTATATATCAGATTATCAATATTATGAAAACAACGGTAATGCTCCATTAGATGCTAATTGGGGGTCATATCAGTATGTTTCTTTGTATGATATTGTAAACAACTTTATGTTGATGTATTCAGGCAACCACAGTCTTGTAAACAACGAGGAAAGGTTTAAGATATTGTTTCACGCAAAACGTGCTATTCAAGAATTAAACTACGATGCATTTAAAGAGATAAAGATATTAGAGCTTTCAGTTTGTAACACATTAAGATATGTTCTACCTCCTGACTATGTTAATTGGGTTAGAATATCAGTGTATAAAAATGGGTTGCTATATCCTCTCACAGAAAACATCCAAACCAATTGGAGCCGTGCATATTTACAAGACAATGATTGTAGAATTTTATTTGACCAAGATGGTGAAATCTTAAGACCTGAATATTCTGACATTGATTATGACAGAATCACAGGTAGCAAGAAATCTATTTATCTAAATGCAAATAATCCTTTTCACGGATATGAAGGATATTGTTGCGATGGTAGATGGTATTTTGATTATGAGATTGGAGCACGTTTTGGTTTAAACACCGAAACTGCAAATGCCAATCCTACCTTTAGCATTGACAAGCAATCCGGAGTTATAAACTTTAGTTCAGGAATGGCAGGAGAGCTATGTATTCTTGAGTACGTATCAGACGGAATGGAGGGTGGAAATAATGATTTAATTCAAGTAAATAAATTGTTTGAAGATTATGTATATGCATATATCGAATATGCCATTTTAAATTCCAAGTTGGGAGTACAAGAATACGTTATTGCAAGAGCAAGAAAGCGTAAAGGTGCATTGTTGCGAAACGCTAAAATAAGAATAAGTAACATACATCCCGGAAGACTCTTAATGAATATGAGAGGGAAGGATAAATGGTTAAAGTAATATGGCTAATCTACAGAGAAATTTTATTTTAGGGAGAATGAATAAAAGCCTCGATGAGAGGCTTATTCCTAATGGCGAGTATGTAGATGCCTTGAATGTTAGATTGGGTTCTACAGAAGACAGTGAAGTAGGTTCTGTAGAAACTACTAAAGGGAATACCCAAATCACTCAATTACAATTTGAGGACGCTGTGTTATCTTCTTCAGCTAAATGTATTGGAGCTTATGAAGACGGTGCACGAGAAACTATGTATTGGTTTGTTACAGACCCTAATTTTTCAGGTGGTGGAGCTACAGGAAAATTAGACCTTATTGTTTCTTTCAATACACAAATAAATATTCTTACTTACCACGTTATCAGCGTGGATGATGGCGGTGGTGTAAACACTACATTGAATTTTAATGAGCAGTATTTGATTACAGGTGTAAACCTCGTAGATGATTTATTGTTTTTCACAGATGACTACAATCCACCACGTTTTATAAACATAGAGAGAAACTATCCTAATCCTGTAGCAAACATTGACCAAGTAACTGCAGAACAATTACTTGTAATTAAAAGACCTCCTGCAGAAACGGTAGGCTTATCTGTTCTTCCAACCTCATCAGAAGATAATTTCTTACAAGACAGGTTTGTATGTTTTGCGTATAGATGGCAGTATGCAGATAATGAATATTCTGCTACTTCACCGTTTTCTGCACCTGCATTTCAACCGGGACCTTTTGATTATTCATTCGCAACAAGTTTGAATGAGGGAATGGTTAATATCGCAAACTTAGCACAGATAACTTATAATAGTGGTGGTCCTTTAGTCACAGGTATTGACTTGCTTTGGAAGGATATGCAGATTGGCAGTATCCGTATTATTGAGAAACTTGATAAAGCAAAGTTAGGTCTTACCGATAACACTGATTATACCTTTAGTTTTAGTAGCAGTAAAATATTTACATTACTACCTGAGAGTGAAATTCTTAGATTGTATGATAATGTGCCAAGACTCGCTAAGGCTCAAACCTTAATGGGTAATAGATTAATTTATGGAAACTATTTAGAGCAGTATGATTTAATTGATGCAAATGGTTTTCCAACTAAATTAGAATATACTCTTGCACTTGTTAGTAATGATATTGGGTTAGAAGATTTAGAGACGGATACTGATAATGGTTTTTATACTATTGATGGTTCTCAATCAATACCTAATTCTATACTTACTGTTCTTGGTGTTGGCAACCAAGATTTAAAAGCAGGAGCTCTATTAGAGTTTCAGTTTTCATTTGAGCATCAAACTTTTAGCGGAGATACACCTTTCCCTACCGACACCAATTTAAACTTAGAACTTAGTTTTGAATACATTCTACCACAAGATTTTGCAAGTGCGTATGACTTAGCTATTAGCACGGACTTTATAGAAAAAATAGGAACGGCAGCAAACATACAAACAGTAGCCAACTGTGCTGACGGAACAACGCTTACGGATTTATTCAATTGTTCGCTTTTAAATACTCTTGGTAGTTTAGAAAAAATTGAAAGCGGTATTACCGGAATCAACCAACCTTTTGCAATTATTACCTCACCGGCATCTCCTGACATTGGTTTTCAGATACCGGCAATGAAGTATGTTGATGACCCGGTTACTCCTACGCAAGAAGTATTTGAATACTATACTATTACTCAGAGCGAGGCTTCTTTTTCTTTGGTAGGAAATCCTACAAGTCTACATAGTGACAGAAGCTATGAAGTAGGAATTATATATATGGATGAATATAGCAGAGCAACAACCGCTTTGGTAAGTCCACTCAATTCTATTGAGGTTCCTTGTAGTGCATCAGACCTTCAAAATCAATTACAGTTAACTATTCCTCCTACTCAGTTGGCTCCTGAGTGGGCAAAAAAATATAAGTTCTGTATTAAAGCAGATAAAGAAAATTACTTCAACGTATACTCTCAATTCTTTTTTAGGGACCCAATTACAGGTGCTGATTATTTCTTGCTTGAGGGACAAAACTCAAGAAAAGTTGAGGAAGGAGATTTACTACGTGTGAAGCAAGATACAGATGGAGCGGTATCAAGATGTGTTACAACATCTGTATTAGAAAAGAAAGCACAACAACAAAACTTTTTAGACCCACCACCTGTAGATACAACAGGAACAGAGCTTCCTGTACCTGCAGGAGTTTATGCAAAAATTAGAGCAAACAACTTTGCTACACAAATCGGAGAGAACCCTGTTGTTGCTTATGGAGAGCTTTCAGACACAGATACCGGAGGTAATTGTAGCCTTGTTCGCTATCCTGTTTCAATCTTAAACCCTGAATATGACGCTACTCAACCGGCTGACCCTGTAACTAATCCATATTGGATAGACTACACTATTCCGGCAGGAAGTAGGATTAATATTAGAATTGAAAACGAACGTAGAGGTAAAAGTTGTTCCACTTCAGGAGTTGAGCGAAGATTTTATTTGCTTGACAAATCATATACTGCATCTCAAGATTATGCAAACTTTAGAGATTGGTTTAATGGTGATAACATTGGAGCAACCTTCAATGGTTCAGGGGTAGTTTCTGAAGCTGATTGTGGTGAAAGTCCACCTGAAATGATATATGATGCAACCCTACTTACTTCAACAGGAACAGGTGCAGGTCTTCCGGCTCAAAGTATGTTCCCTTGTGGTCTTGGTTTGTATTCTCAATTTTTTGAAGTAGACGATGCATACCCCAATGCCGGAGCATTAATTTTTAATATTATAGGACTTAAAGGATATAGCGGTAAAAAGAAAAAAGCAAAACTAAAAGTCGAAATTGAAGTTGTTCGTAGCACCTCACTTATTGTTTGGGAGACAGAACCTCAAGATGCTTTACCGGATGTATGGTACGAAGGCAATCAGACATTTGACCTTGTAACAGAGAATAACATCTGTAGCTTCGAGTTTTTAGTATCCTCTGCAGAGCCATATCCAATTATATTTGATTACACAGACATTAATGGTGTTGCTCAAAATATAACGGTTCAGCAAGGTAAGACTGCTTCTGTAGCAGGTGTATGTGGAAGTGCATCAGCAAACGCTTCTACACCAATAACTCAGCCTACTACCATAATTAATTCTGACCCTATGCCTGTAGGCTCACATCTTGGTAATGTTCAGAACCAAACTGCTACTGACTCCGCTATCATTGACCTTAGTTTCTTTAACTGCTACGCATTTGGTAACGGTGTAGAAAGTTACGCTATTCGTGATGCTATTGGAGCAAGAGAGTGTTTGTTAGGAAATAGAGTGTTTACTACAAACTCAGAAGAATACAAAGAAATTAGAAGGTTTGCAGACCTTACTTACAGTGGGGTGTTTAATGATGAAACCAATATAAATAAACTGAATGAGTTTAATCTTGGTTTGTTAAACTTTAAACCACTTGAGGAATCTTATGGTCCTGTATATATTATTGATGGTAGAGAAACAGATATACTTGCTTTACAAGAAGACAAGATATCTTATGTTTTAACAGGTAAAAACTTACTATCTGATTCTACAGGTGGAGGTGTCATTTCATCGGTTCCTGAAGTTTTGGGTACACAGATAGCACGTATTGAAGAATATGGTATTAGTGAAAACCCTGAAAGCTATGTCAAGTATGGTATGGACAAATACTTTACTGATGCAAAGCGTGGAGCAGTTTTACAACTCAAAGGAAGCTCAGGTCAAAATGAAAGACTTACCGTTATTTCAGAACAAGGAATGCGTTCTTACTTTAGAGATTTGTTCCTTGAGTCTTTTAATACACAAAAACTTGGTGGGTTTGACCCATATATGAATGAATATGTTCTTAGTTCTAACAACACAGAAATACCATCGTTAGATGTTTGTATCGAATGTGGGGTTACAAGAACAGTAACTGTCGAGGCAGGTCAATCATTTGATTTCTGTGTAGATGTAGGTGCTCTTGTGGGTGAGGTAAATATTGATTACAACATTTTAAGTGTAAGTGATACTGTTACTATAGATGCAGCATACAATGGTGTTAACTATTCTACCGGACCTGTTACAGATAACACAGGTTCTCCATTAGTGGTTAATAAAGACAGTGTAGCAGAAGATACAGTAGGTATTAACGTAACCGTACCTTCAGGTAGTGCCACATTGGAGTTGACAGTAAACTGTCCGGATGCTCAAGAAATAACTATTATTCAAGTTTGTTATTCTCTTAATAATGATGCAGGACAATTTATTCACAATGAATACAGATGGATAGATGGAGCGTTTATCTCTCCTTTGCATTCTACAGGAATAGAATTGGTATCGGGAACTACAACTCCTTTGATATCTCAATACGATGTTATTTCAGGTCCACAAGGTGCAGGTATTATTCCTGCAGATGGTGCAATTGTAAGCATTATAAGCAATAAAATACCACCTATTGATGATTACGTATTTGACCCAACGGTTGATGAATTAAGATATTTAAGAAGCAATACACTTTACGCTAACACACCTGTTGATATGGCTGCTTTGATGGCAGCATCTCAGGTTGCTACTCCGATTTCAGGTGGTCCAAACACGTATGAGGCAACATTTAATATGCCTGTTAACAACGACCAATATCTGTATTTAATTTATGATTACAGAAGACCTACTGCAATAGAGTTGTGTTATGATGCTTCAAGTTTGTCTGCAGCTTGTTGTGACTGTAGTGCAGAAAACATAATAGTTCAACAATGTAGACAAGACGGTGTTGTTTCAACTGAGATAGTAAACAATAGTTTTGGTTTGGTAGTAGGAGACTTTGTTTCGCTACAAAGTGACCCTGATTGTGTTTATGAAGTAATTGATACAACTACAGACGATGTTACAGACACTATCGCTACAGTTAGAAATGATATTACAAATTGTTTAGAAGTATGTGGATACTATAGAATAACTAACACATCTCCTGATACTCAACATATTTTCCAATACAATGATTGTGAGGGTACTCCGGAAGTAATAGAAATTACTTTAGGTATTGGTGAAATTAGAAACGTATGTTTAACTTCATTTAATACTCCTGTTGCAGAAGTTACTGTTGAATTTATTAGTTGTACCTGTCCACCTCCGGTGAGATTTGAAGTTACTCAGTGTAGATTTGATGGTGTATCAGTTACGGAAGTAGTAGAAGACACTTCAGGTGGTGGTCTTTCTGTTGGAGATTTTGTTTCACTTGACTTTTATCCTAATTGTTCTTTTGAAATCACGTCCATAACAACTAATCCGCTTACAGGTCCTGTTATCGCAAGTCAATTAGCAATCACTGATTGTACTGATACGTGTCAAGAGTATACTATTAGCAACTCAACTCCGGGTTCAACTATAGGATTCCCATATACAGATTGTCTTGGAGTAGGTCAATTAGTTACTTTAAACGCAGGTCAGTCTGAAGTGGTTTGTGCAAGTAATATTGGAACACCGGTTGCCGGTATTGAAATAACATTTGACAACTGTCAATGTACAGTTAACAATGTAGAATTAACTCAGTGTAGAGCAGATGGTGTAGTAAACACAGAAATAATGGCTAACACAGGTGTTACGCTTAATGACTTTGTTTCTGTAGCGGAATATCCTGACTGTGTATTCCAAGTGACAAGTCAAAGCACTTTGCCAACAACTGTTACTTACAATTCAACATTAACTGTTACAGATTGTAACCAAGTATGTCAAGAATATACATTCTCAAACAACCAACCTTTAGGTGGTCCTGATTGTGTGTTTGACATTACTAACTGTAGTGGGGTAGCAGAAACATTTAATGTGGCTCCACAAACCACAAGAAATAAATGTATGCTATTTGCCAATACAGGTCAATCATCTGATTGTAGTTGGACATTAGCTAATTGTAACTGTAGTGAAGAAGTTAGATACCAAGTAACTATTTGTGATAATGGAAATGTAACACCATTAAATCCGGGTATTATTCAATCGCACGTTATATCAGATTCTACAAACTCATTAAGTATTGGTGATTTTGTTTATATATGTGGATGTGCTTATCAAGTTGTTTCAGTATCTATAGAGGGTATCACTGCAACAGAGTGGACCCAAGCTGCAATAACTAATTGTAACCAAGCGTGTGCGATTTATGAAATAACAACTTTATCTACCGGAACTTTCCAATATACCGATTGCGATGGAACTATAGTCACAAGTAACCTAAATACTGCAGGAGAAGTGTATGAGATATGTATGAGAACTTTTAATCCTGCTCAATCATCGGCAAGTGTGGAAGTAAAACTTGTAGGATGCAACGGAGGTACTTGTAATGTTGAAGAGGTTAGAATTGCTGAGATATGTAATCTTGGAAACACAACTCCGAGTTTACCATTAGGTACTCCAACAACTATTTACTTTGACAATACGATATCTCAATTAACAAATGGAGATAAAGTTTATGTAGGCAACTGTGCTTACGAAGTAGGCAATGTTGCAGGAGGGACGCAGCTCTTAACTCCGGTTACTGACAAACAAGTTACGGACTGTCAAGATGGATGTGCTACTTATAGAATTACAAACTCAAGTTCGGACCAAATCGCAAGTATTTCTTATAGAGATTGTGCCAACGACCCTCAAACTGCTAATGTTGCTCCATTAGGTGCTACAGATATTTGTGTAAGAAACTTTACTGCAGCGTTCCCTTCTTTTGCAACAGTTCAACTTGTTGGATGTTGTTGTTCTGATGGTTATGAGGTAGGTGTAGGTCCTAATCTGTGTAGAGAAATTTTAGTAGAAAAAGGTGCTATCAATAGTAACATTATCGTATACAATTGTGACGGAAGTACAACTAATTTTGGAGGAAGTGTAAATGTCGGAGCAACAAGAAGAATGTGTATTGCTGAGATTATAGGTATCAACGGAACAATGTTTGTAACGGAGCTTAACTGTAACTGTGCCGGTGACCCATTGATAGTTGGTCAAGAGCCGGGTGCTTGTCAATATAAGTTTGAGGCTACAAGATGTAATGCAGGTACAAGCTACGGTGGATTTAGTGTTACTGAAATAGTTGACCCAATCTGTCAAACCGGTATTTATACACCTAAATTTGCAGGTCCGGTTAATGTTAATGACTTGACTATTGGAGATATTGTTTACAGTGGAAACGAAGCATTTAGATTGTCAGCCGTTGTTCCATATTCTACTCCAACAACTAAGACGATAACAAACTATTTCTTTGACATTACTTGTGATGATGTTTGTAATACTTACGAAATAGCTAATACATCAGGTTCACCTCAGAATGTTACTTATATTGATTGTGAGACTTCAGCTCCAATTACAGTAGCCATAGGAACGAGTGGAACAATATTGGTGTGTGCTAAAGAGTTTACATCTCTTCCGACAGGTGTTAGTGCAACGCTGAACGCATCGTGTTGTTCTCAAACAGGAGGAACTTATGATTTATGTAAAGATTACATATACAGTAACAACTCAGGTTCTCAGCAAACACTTAACTATATAGACTGTAATGGTGATGCTCAAAGTGAGACAGTAACTGCAGGAAGTAGGTTTAGATTCTGTGCAGGTGAGTTTCCAACTATACCTCCGGGAGTAATAGAAGTAGCAAGTTGTAGATGTGGTCAAATATGCGAACCAAAATAAAATATAATTAATATGGCAACATTAGGAAATTACTTTATAGACGCACCAACTTTAGCAGGAGCAACTGCAGTATTTACAGATGCAGATATGACTATTCTTGCTCCGGATGGATTTTACTCAGATGGAACAACTGTAAGAGAACAGATAGGAGGATTGTTATCTATTTCTGTAGTATGTCCTTCGTGTGTGCTTCCTTGTGGAACAGGTGTCAATGCAACCGGTAATGCAGGTGTTTACGAGCTTTCGTTTAGTGCAGGTTCAAATGTTGGGTGTACCATTATATACTTTGAACCATTTAGCATACCGGATGCTATACGTGTTCAATATAATGGGGCAACTTTCAATGAGTTAACAAGTCCGAGCTTTGGATACCTTGCAAGTTCGGCAAGTCCAAATAACTACACGTTTATTGGAGATACTGCAGATGATTGTGGTATTGCTGCTCAATTAACAGGAGGTGGTTATAGTGGATTAAACCAATATGTTTGGAATGGTGCAAGTTTTGACCTCATAGGAACAGGAGGAACAGTAACCGGAGCTGCAGGTGATGTTCAATTGACTGCTGCAGACCCTCTATTTTCTACTTTGTATGTGCCAAAAAATAATGTAACACCTGAAATTATGACTGTAGAAATGGTTGGTGTTTGTGGTAGCACGGCATTTAATGTAGAGATTAATTGTCCGGTTCAGTTAACAGGTGTTCCTACAAGTTTGTTGGGAGGTGCTTGTGTTGACGAGCTACCAAACACATATTACAATGTACCAAACAGAGGGGGTACGGCAGGTGAACCTGCATTAAGAGAGTTCTTTGTACAGGACCCTTTTGGTAATAGTAGAGTGTCGGCAGGACCCTATGTGATTAACCCTCCATCCGGAAAAAAAGAAATAACAGTAGATGTAAATGGTGTAATTACAAGTATATCATCTTGTCCACCATAATAATTTGTGTCTTCAAAGACACATTAAAAGAAAAGATATGGCAGATATGACAATAACACACAGTGAAAGTTCTAAGGGTTTCCCTTCGTTCTATTCGTTTTTCCCTGACTATATGAAAGGGATGAATCAATATTTTTATACTTGGAAGGGTGGTAATTTGTACCGTCACAATACCAATAACAATCACTGTCAGTTTTATGGTGTAGATTATCCTGCTACAATAACAGGTGTATTTAATGATATGCCTTTACAAAACAAGATATTTAAAACAATCAATATTGAATCTGATGATTCGTGGGAAGCTACTCTCACATCTGATATTCAAACAACCGGATACATTGACGATGATTGGTTTGAAAAGAAAGAAGAAGCGTGGTTTGCTTTTGTAAGAAACGATGGACCAACAGGTGCTAACACCAATGAATCAGAGTGGGAACTACGTTCTTTAAATGGTATAGCAAAAAGTGAAAGCGTGGGTGGTCCGGCTAACGATTATTTTATAAATTTTGATTTAAGTATTAATATTGGTAGTATAGTGAGTATAGGTGATTATCTATACTTTGCAGTTCCACCATATGATACCCCTATTTTTGCAGGTGAAATCACACAAATAAATGTGGATAAAGTAAATGGCACGAATCAGATTGTAATAGATTCAACAACTGTTCCGGGTACAACCAATCCAATACCAATTCAGGATGCTTATTTCTTGTATATTAAGAATCCTATAGCAGAATCACACGGTATATTGGGTCATTATTGTGAATTTTTCTTGGAATTGCCTATAGGAAAAGCACAACAACCATCCGAACTGTTTGCGGTAGAGACAGAAGTGATGAAATCATTCCCTTAAAATTAGTATCTTTGTATAAAAATGGAGCTAAGTATAAGACCATTATTAGACACTGATTACGAAACTATTCTTGTAGGATGGTGGAATGATTGGGGATGGGAACCACCTGAAAAAGATTTCCTTCCTCAGAACGGTACAGGAGGTTTGATGGTTATGGATGGAGATATACCTGTTTGTGCAGGTTTTATCTATACAACTAACTCAGGAGTGGCTTGGGTTGATTGGATTATATCTTCTAAAACATACCGCAAAAAACCTCAGCGAAAAGAAGCTATTGAAGGACTTATAATTAGTTTAGAAAATATAGCTAAAAATGCAGGGCATACATACGTATATGCTCTTATAAAAAATAAACCATTAATTGAAGTGTATGAGAGACTTGGTTTCATTAAAGGAGATTCTTACACTGCTGAATTAATAAAAACAATAAAATAATATGGCAGCATTTACAACTATAGCAGCCGGAGTAAGTCTTGCTGCAACCGCCACAACAACAGGGATGTCATTTGCACAAGCAGGTGCGGAAAGACGTAAGATGGAAGCAGCACAAAAAAAGGCTGCTGAAGCAATGATTGAGGCAAGGGAAAAACTCGAAGTCAATGTCTATGATGAACTTGATATCAATAAAGAAGCCTATGAATTAGAGCGTGAAGCTCTTCTTACTCAAGGTGCTACTGCTCTTCAGGCTGCAACAGAAGGTAGTGCTCGTGGTGCTGCAGCAGCAGCAGGTAGAGTTCAGATGGCTCAACAAGCAGGACAAGCTAAGATTCGTACTGCTATGGACCAAGAGGTAAAAGCGTTAGAAAAACTTTCAGCTCAGGAAGATTCACGTCTTAGAGATATAGGTGTTCAATTAGATTTAGGTGAAGTAGAGGGTGCTCAGTTAGCTGCAAGAGATGCGGAGGCACGAAGAAATGCAGCTATGCAACAAGGAATGCAAGGTATTGTTAGTGCGGTTGGACAAGCAGCGTCTTTTGTTCCTTTGTATCAACAGAGTCAAGGAGCAAAAGCATTGGATAAAGCAATGGCTAATAATCCTAACCTACAGGCAGACTTGGCAAAACAAGGTACGATTGGTGGTGTAGATACAAGTGGTGTCGGGAGTATGACTGATTTACAGTTCAAAGACTTTATGACTCAAAACTTTGATGCTAAAGGTCTTAAGGCGATACCTGACCGTATGAATATGCCTGTTAGTACACTGCAATCAAAACCAATACAGCCATTTCCAATACAAGACCCTTTTGATATGTCCGCTTTACTGTTCAATCCTCAAACATTTGGGCAATAAAATTAGATTAGATGACGTATTATAAGTATGCAGAACGTAGTGTAGATACCCAAATAAATTGGGCAGAGGTCGGCAAGTCGATGTCCGACACTATACAGGCTGAATTAAAGTCACGTGAAGAGAAAAAAGCAGCCATCGACCAAGCATCAAGAGAGTTTGGAGAGGTATTAGCGAATGCTCCTACCGGTGATTATGATGCCGGTAATACGTTTACGTTAGATTTTGCTAATAATACACAGGAGTTTAGATTGATGCAGGACCGTCTTTTAAAAAGCGGTCAACTTAGTTTAAAGGACTATACTATCGGTAGACAAAACATCAATGACGGAACAAACAATTTGTTTAGTCTTGCAGAAGAATACCAAAAAGAATACACTGATAAGATGACACGTTGGGAAGGAGATGAATCTTCTTTCCGTGAGGTTTGGGAAATGGAACAAGCCGAAGGACTTGCTAACTTAAGAAACTCAAGAGGATATATCAACCCTACAAATGGTACAGTTACCGTTGGAAAAATGGTAAAAAATCCAAAGACAGGGGTAATGGAGTTAAGCAAGAATCCTAACGATGCGGTTACTGTAAACGAGCTGCGTAACAGATTAAAGCAAAAATACGACAGGTATGATTTAAATGAAGCTGCTGCAGCAAGGGTATCTAAGTTGGGTGAGATAGAAAATGCAATTGTAAAATACGCAGGTGAGGGTGCTTTGAATGTTATTATTACAGAGATAGATGCTAAAGACGGAAAGTATGCACTTGATGATGATGCTAAACAATTTGCTGCCGATTATAAGGCTTGGGAAGATTTACAGGTAGGGTCAATGATGTCTGTTCCTACACACATTACATCGGTATTGACAGATATGAAACTTTCTGCACCCAACGGTGAGGACTACACCTTTACATACAGTAAGGAAGAGTTTGATGCACAGGGTGAAGATGGCAACCTTATTTATTTAGATAGAAGTGAAAATGCAGCCGGTGTACCTGTATTTAAAGAAAGGCAAAAAGAGGCAGTAGAGCAAAGTATGCGTGTGGCATTACGTGCACAGATAGACGTTAAGAAACAAGCTAAAGCTGCAGGTACTACACAATACAAGCCTGTTGCAAATGTACAAGCTGACAAAGCTCTTAAAGAGGAAGGTGAAATTGTTTCTACAATTGGTAAATTATATTACGGTGATAAGAATACGGGTACATCTGCATTGTCATTCTTGAGTGGATTAGATAGAAACAAAGATTTCTACAAAATGACAAGAGACACCGATGGTGTTAAACTATTCTATACAGATGAGAATGGTGATGAGGCTATTACCACACTATCGTTTAAAGATGCTAATGGCGATATAATGAGTCAAGAAGACTTTATCATTAGTGCAGCTTCTAAATTAGGCGGTGTTACAAATGTTAAAGAGGCATTGTCTAAGAGTGGTTACAAGAAAGACGCTAAGTTCTTTGGTGCAGATGCTACTGAAGATAATATGGCAGACTTTAGTTATGAGGTTGCAGAAGAGCGTACACAAAAACTTGGATTTGACCAAGCGTTTGAGCAAAACGAAGGTTCTAAACTTGACCCACAAGTCGTTCTTGCAGATGCCGGTGCTGCTATCACGGCTGAACAAGAAGATGCTGCAGTTCAGGCTATTCAAGCACAGATTGCTTCTATACCGGGAACCGATGATATTAGCGTAAGAGACTTTGCCGGAAGTATGGGTATTGTAATTGAAATTGGCACAGGTAAAGACCGACAAAAATTCGAGATTGATTTAGAGTCAGAAGCTGAAGATGCAGCACTAAAAAGAACACAAGCATTTGAAGATGCTAAGAAAGCAATTATTGCTCACGCAATGGAATCTGAGAGGTTTATCCGTGACGAGAAGCAAAGACAAGAATATATAGACCAATTTGGCACAAAAAGACCCGGTGGCGGTTCAATGAGCAACTTTTAAATAAGGTAAAATGAACGAAGAAGCATTAAGACAATTATACTCCTTAGCACAAGGAGAGGGGTATTCTAAATCTTATGAAGATTTTAAAGTTCTTATGAGCTCTAATGAATCTGCAATAGATAATATGTTTACTGTTGCACAAAATGAGGGTTACAAAAAAACAAAAGATGATTTTAAAACCCTTGTCGGATTTGGAGTTCAAGCCGAAGAGGTAAAAAAAAAAGACGAACCCGATATGGCTTCACCATCGGCAGATGGTTCTTTGGAGCCACAAGAAGCTGAGGTTGTTGAAGAAGAAAAGGTTGAAGAGCCTTCGCTATATAAGCCATTACTTGAGGCTGAAACAGTTACCATTGATGGATTTGAAGTAACAGGTAGAGACACACGTCAAACAGGATATGTAGACCCAACTACCGGAATGTATGATGCGGCTTTTAATGTAGCTCCGGGAGCTCCGGGTGCTATCGGTAGACCAATGACAGATGTGGAAAAGCAAATGCTTGATAGAGCACTTGCTCAACAAAAAGCCGATAGAGAGTTTACTCAACGACTTAAAGAAGCCGAGCAACCTGAACTTGAAAAAATTCAAAAGGCAGAGGCTGACGCTCAGATTGCAAGACAAAAACAGTTACAACTCGAAACTGAAGAGCTTGTAGCTTCTGATGATTTTGTAAAAGCACTTCAATCCACTACTCCTGAAGCCATTCAAATGGAAGAGGATGAGGCGGTTCCTTACTTTACAGACCTTTATAGTGCATATGGTTTTACTTTCAGAAAGGTTGGTATTGGTGATGCTATGGAGGTAACTACTGTTGGTCCTGACGGTAACCCAAAAACACTAACAGTAGACCTTGACCCTTTCACTGACAGGGGTGCACTAACTGAATCACAGGCATTACAAGATTTTGTAACTAAATACGCAAGAAAGCCTGATGACCTTAGAGAAGAAATACAGGTAAATGAAATACAGTCTGCTATGAAAGCAAGAAATATGCGACCTCATAGTAGATTAAATCCTGACGGAACATATTCCACTGTACTGTTTGAATCCGCAGAAATTGACGGAAAGAATGTAGTATATCCAACACTGTTTTTGAAAAACGAAAACGTACCACATTCTAATCCTGATTATTGGATGGAGTTAGAAGGAGATGCTGCATATGAAGAAGCACTCAAGCGTGGTGAGGTATTTAACTTTGATACTAAAGAAGATGCTGAAGATTTTGCTAAAGGTTCTTGGAAAAGCATACACAGTGCAGATGCAGAAGCAGATAAGTTTTTCAGGGAAAAAGGTTTTGATTACATCTCATACAGAAAAAACTTTGACGAGTATGAAGAAACTCGTGATGCAGTTGACTTCTTGGAAAGAAGAGTATTTACCCTTGATGAATTAACTCCGGAGGAAAGAGCTAAGTATGGTAAATATTACGACCCTACTACCGGACAGTTAAGAAATGATGCTAATCAGATAAGAGAAAAACTTGCAGAAAGAGAAGCAGAACTGTCTCCACTATATACTGATAATGACTTTCAAGAATTAAGAGATGAGTTTGATGTTTATATGGATAAAAAATATCAGTCGTTAGCACGAGAGGCTGCGGTAACTAATGCATCAGCAGTTGTTGTCAAAGAAAAGTTAGAAGAACAAGCAGAAAGCGTGTTCGGACTAACAATTGAACAACTTGCAAAATACACTCCGGAAGACGATACACAAGCAAAACAAAGGGATGCCATCCTTACTTCATATCAAGATGCACAAGCAGTATCTCAGTTGGCTGCCAACAAATATGAAGTAGCAGATACTTTCTTGAGCTCTAAGTATGATGAGAATCTTAGAGGCGAAATAGTAGATAATTGGGCAGGTATTACCAACTCTTGGAATGAGGGATGGTATAGAGGTAAAGCAGGAAATGAGATTCTAAAAATGTCACTTGGTTTAGTTGATGTTGATGATGACGCTACTACTGCAGAGATTGCTCGTAAAATTGTTGCCTATATGGAGGCAAGTAATACAGGACAAACAAGTCGTGTATTAAATCGTTGGCATAGTGCAAAAGGATTTAGAGAAGCGTGGGATGCATTTAGCGATAACCCTGCTGAATTATCAGTAGCGTTAGCAGCTAACTCATTCAGTCAGATGATGCCGTATGGTACAAAAATTATAGGAGCTACTACGGCAACCGGTGTTGGGGTTGGTGCTGCTGCAGGTCTTGCAGGAGGTCCATTTGCTCCGGTGACTGTTACGGGTGGTGCTTTGGCAGGTTTAGGTTATGGTTTACGTACAGGTTTTGCTGCAACCAATCTTGCTTTGGAATACACCAATGAGTGGATGGAAGCAGCAAGGTTGGAGGGTTTTGATACTACTAATCCTCAATCAATGGAGTTGGCATTTTCAAATGAAAACGTATGGGCGAGGGCAAAAGAAAGAGGTTTCAAACGTGGTATTCCAATTGCGGTAGTTGACTTCCTGACTTCAGGTCTTGCAGGACGTGTGTTTACTACAGGAAAAACTGCATCAATGGGAACTCGTATCGCATTGCAAACTGCAGAGCGTGTGGTTTATGACCCACTTGGAGAGATGACAGGTGAGATTTTGGCACAAGCAACTGTAGGAGATGAGCTTGATTGGAAAGAAGTATTTGCTGAAGGTTTGGGTAGTATAGGTAGTAACGCTCCAACTGCAGCAGTTAATATGGCTCTTGATATGAGAGCTAAAAATAACGTAGACATAGCTAATACGCTTACTACTATTGATGGTTTAAACAGAGAGTTGAGAGGGTTTGCTGCTCCAAGTGAAACAAGAGTTTCTAATTGGGCAAACAATATGGAAAGGCTTGGTCAAATAAATAAAGAGACTAACCAAAGAATCCAACTCAATCTTGGTTTACGTAGAGATGCACAAAATGCTCTCGATGCAACACAAGGTAAAGCATCAAATGAAGTAGTACAAAGAACTATGGAATTGATGGCTGCCAAAGAAGAGCTATCATCTACCACGAATAGAAAAGAAATATTTAGAAACAAGATTGCTGATATCAACGCTGAGTTGCAAGAACTTGTTGAGACTAAAACTCTACGTAGTACAGAGGACCAAACTAATCTTGCA